>MDTC01124833.1_pt1 | contig 29780 bp, 28 predicted proteins | sample 811181 | NCBI WGS metagenome assembly MDTC01 (sample SAMN05326644, study PRJNA326480) | marine metagenome | isolation source: seawater | place: Pacific Ocean: North | collected 2011 | reverse complement strand
ATATGATCTAATAAAATTTCCTGCAGAATGTTTATTATCATCAAAAAACTCTTTATCTAAATCCCATAAAACTTTTCCCTTTTTTTGAGAAATAAACTCTTGAATAATATTACTCTCAGCAGTATTTAACATGTTAAACCCAATGAAATAATGAAACTTATTATTTTCGGTCATATACAACTCTAAATGTTTAATTGCCTCCCTAAATAGCATACCATTTGTTCCAATTTTATTTTTTATGAGATGTGTTCTTAAAGAAGAATATAAAACCGGCACATTTTTCCAAAACTTAAGACCTAACTTGGTTTTTGAATCTAAATTATCATTTTGGGCCCATTCATTAATTTCTTGTGCAGAAATCATTGATGAAAATAGAGAATTAGGATCAACCAGATAGCTGTCAATTAAATTAAAATCATTGATTAAAATTGGAGCCCAACCTGTAAACTCATCAAAATTTTGTTGATCTTTTTTTGGAATTATTTTTCGATATATTAAGTATAATTCAAAAACAATAGATGTGTTTTCGATTTTTTTAATTCCTGATAATTCATTTATAAATTCAGATATACTTATTATATCAGGAGATATTACTGGTTTTTTTATTTTATTTATTAGCTTATTTCTTAAAACAAGTGAGGCTCTATTACTAGGTAAAATGATTTTAATGTTATGAAAATCATAATTTTCATCAATAATATTTTTTGCTACATTATCTAAAAAACTGTTCATTGGCTATTTAATAGATTTTTTATGATTAACTACTTCAACGATTTCTATGTTTTTATTCAAATAAACTAAGAGTGAATAAATAGGAAGCTCCAAAATTGCCTCTAAATTTTTAGAATAATTAATGATTTGATTTTTATCTTCAGTCTTTGGCTTTCCAGTTTTATAGTCAATCACTGTACAATATTTATTAGATATAACAATCCTGTCAGGAATTATAATTCCTACCCCAGGCAATAAAATTTCCTTTTCTGTGAAAACTGTATTACCTAACTTAAACAAGTGATTTAAAGATTTATTTTTTATAATTTTTTTTAATAGTTTGGTGTAATTATTCTTCTCTTCAGTATTTATCAATCCTTCATTAATTGATAACTCTACAGCTTCTTTTATATCAGACTCAAATTTAACTTTGGATAATAATTTATGCAATACAATACCAGTTAATCTTTTTTCATTTGTTTTTGAATAAATATCACTTTTAATAAGTTTTTTCCAATCAAAGTTCACATGTGGCTTTAGAATATTATTTTTTGAATTAGTTTCTAATTTATTGATGTTCTGAAAAAAATCAGATCCAAAAACGAAAGGCTTTCTAAAACTTGGTTTAGAGCCTTGACTCAAAACAAAATCAATAAATAATTGTGCATAATTTTTTTGAATTCTTATCTTCTCAAAAAATGTAGTTATTACAACTATTTTATTTGATGCTCTTGTCAAAGCAACATACAAAGTGTTAAATGCGTCTAATTCATTCTCTAGTTTATCATTGTCTGAAATAATTTTACCAATTTCACCATAACTTTCCAATCTTGATGAAAAATTAATTCTTCCATAGTCTATTTTTGAATAATTAAATTCTATTGGATACCAAGTCTGTCTTTTTATCCTTGAATCTGGCTGAAAGTCCGAATAAAAAAATGGTAAAATTACTACTGGAAACTCTAAGCCCTTAGCAACATGAATAGTCATAATTCTTACAGCTTGATTATCTTCAGGTAAAGGAATAGTTAGATTCTCTGAATCTTTTTCCCATTTTTTTAAAAAATTATAAACATTACCATTTGATTGAATTGAAAAATCATGACAGTAATCCAAAAAGAATTCAAGATGATTATCAAACTCATTAAGTAATCCTAAACTAGAAATATATGTTTCGATTAATTCATTAAAATTTGAGTTTCGAATTACTTTTGGATCAAATGATTTCTCAAATTGTTTTTGTAAAAATTTTGAGAAATCATCTAAAGAGCCCACTAAAGATTCTTTGAGAAGCTGATGAGATGATATTTGATTTGAAAAATTTTTCTCAATGAAGTATCTGCAAATATTTATTCTTTCAATAGAGTTTTCTGGATAAAGATTTAATTTTAATACTGAAAGAATAAGTTTAATTGAGGACGATTTTTTAACCAATAACGATTCAGATGATACAACTGGAATTTCCGTCTTTGAAATTTCATCAAAAATTGAAATTGCCTGTTTTTTCTTACGAACTAAAATAGCAATAGAACCCCATGAAAATCCCTGTTTTTTTGCTTCTAATATTGCGTTTATACTTTTTTGTAGATGAAATGAGTCCTTTTTATCTTCGGTAAAATGAATTTCTACTTTTCCTCCTGGAGAATTATTCTTTTTTTGATTATAAGATTCTTCATAAAAAGAACGATGATTCAAATCAGTTATTGACTTTAATGCATTTTTGATAAATCGATTATTAAACTCAACTATATTATCTAAACTTCGATAGTTTTTTGACAATTCATCAGTTTTTATCTCTGTTTGATTAAACTTTTTTTTATTTAAAAGATCCCTAAACATACCTACATCTCCTCCTCTCCACCTATAAATCGCCTGTTTTGGATCTCCCACTAAAAAAATTGAGCCTGAATTTCCTTTTATATCCTCACTTTCTAAAGCATGTTTAAGTAACGGTTTTAAATTTGACCATTGAAGTTTGGAAGTATCTTGAAATTCATCAATAAAAAAGTGTTTATATTTTTCTCCAATTTTCTCATAAATATATGGAGCTTCATGTTCTCGAATAACCTCAGATATTTTTTCATTAAACTGTCCGATTAACATTTTCTTATTCACAATTTGGTATTTGTTAAGTGTTTTTTCCATCTCAGACATAAGAGAAAGGGGTATCCATTGTTTATTGATTTCTAATATTAAGTTGTGTTTTAAGATAGATTCTTTAGCTTTAATATAATGTTCATATATTTCTGAAATCATACTTTGAGCAACCTCTACTAATTCTCTAGAATTATTTGTTTTTTTTATAACATTAGTACCGTGCAAAAGGTTTTGTTCTAAATTATTTGAATAAATTCCTTGAAATTTTTTATCAATTATAAAAGAAAAATGTTTAATTACTGTCCCTCTAGAAAAAATTGATTCATCTAACCCTTTTGACTTGATTTTATCTAAAATTTTTATAGATATATTCTTTGCATTTTCAGCTTCTTTATCTTTTATTTTATTTAATATGTTTTGTGTATCTCTATAGTCTCGAAATGACTTATTTCTAAGTTTTTTAAGAAAATATCTATCATTTTCTTTCAAAATAAGTCTTGCAACCTGAATCAAGCCATCATTTATTGACTCTTTATTATTAATCTCAACTTTATAATGGACGAAATCTACTAATGAATTTGTTATTTCTTTTTTTATACCAACTTGGTCAATTATTATCTGTATTATTTCTTTTAGAATTTCATCTTGTTCAACTACCACCTCAAATGATTTTGGTAATTTAAGCTCTAATGCAAATGTTCTAATAATTCGATGAGTAAAAGTGTCAAGTGTAAGAATATCAAAACCAGCATAATTATATAAGATATTCTTTAAAACTCTTTCAGATTTTTTTCTTATTTGTAATTCATCAATATTAAGTTTTTTTGAAATTTCCTCTCTCATTTCAGAATGATCCACTTTAACAAAACTGGAAAGAGTTTCAACTATTCTAGTTTTCATTTCATTAACTGCCTTATTAGTAAAAGTTAGAGCCAATAAAGATCTATAATGATCATCATTTGAATTTGATAACAACTCCTTTAAATAGCTGAAAACTAAAGTGTATGTTTTACCTGATCCAGCAGAAGCATTAATTAAATTAAAAGAAGTTTTTACCATTATGATTAAATAACATATAAATTTAAGAGTTTCTTTATCTCAAAAAATGTAAATAAGGAAAAGAAATTATAAATTTGTATAAACATTAAAATTATTATCATGGCTTTTACACTTCCACCTTTACCATATTCAAATGATGCATTAGAACCCCATATCGATTCGAAAACAATGGGAATTCATCATGGAAAACATCACAGTGGTTACACTGCAAAATTAAATGCATGTATTGCAGAGAGTAATATTGAGAATCAATCTATCGAAGAAATTCTAAAGAACCTTGATATGAGTAATTCGGCTTTAAGAAATAATGGAGGAGGATACTTTAATCACTGTCTTTTTTGGGAAAGTATGAGTCCAAATGGAGGAGGGCTTCCCTCTGGGAAACTTTTAGATGCCATTAATTCATCTTTTGACTCATATGAGTCTTTTAAAAATTCATTTTCAAATGCTGCAGCTACAAGATTTGGTTCTGGATGGGCATGGTTATGTGTTCATGCTGGAGGCAAATTAGAAGTTTGTTCTTCTGCAAATCAAGATAATCCTTTAATGCCAGGAGTCGGATGTGAAGGTTATCCAATTATGGGTATTGATGTATGGGAACATGCATATTATCTAAATTATCAAAACAGAAGGCCAGATTATATTAATGCTTTTTTTAATATTATAAATTGGGAAAATATTTCTAAATTATATGAATTGAAGTCTTAAAAAATATAAATTATATATTTAATAAGCCCTTCCTGATTTTCCCTCATAAAAATTAATAAAAGCTTTATTTACCACTCTATTCCCTCCAGGGGTTGGATAATTTCCAGAAAAATACCAATCACCCAGATGTGAAGGGCATGATAAGTGAAGATTTTCAATTGTTTGGTATATGATTTTGAGCTCTGAGTTAAGTCCATCAAAAGATAATAATTCAGCTATTTTATTAGAAATTTGATCTGCATTAAAAGGTCTGTATAGTTCTTTAACAAAGTTCTTACTTTCTTGAGAATTATTTTTAACTGCTTTAACACATTTTTGATAAATAGACTTTAGTATAATTTCTTTTGATCCTTTATCTTCATGAAGAGCAATTGCTGCATTAAAAGCAATAAAATCACCTAACTTAGCCATATCAATGCCATAACAATCTGGATAACGAATTTGAGGAGCACTTGAAACAATAATTATTTTTTTTGGACCAAGGCGATCTAACATTCTTAAGATACTCTTTTTTAAAGTTGTTCCTCTTACAATGCTATCATCTATAATTACAAGATTGTCTGAGGGTTTTATAACTCCATATGTTATATCATAAACATGGGCAACAAGATCATCTCGACTTGAATCCTCAGTTATGAATGTTCTTAATTTAGCGTCTTTAATAGCAATTTTTTCAATTCTAGGCTTAAGAGATACCAGGGATTTAAGAGAATCTGAATTTAAATTAGATGGTGTTTTTGAAATAGCATTAATCAACTGGTTTTTTAAGTATTCTTGAGAAGCATCTATCATTCCATAAAATGATGTTTCAGCTGTATTTGGTATAAATGAAAAAACAGTGTTTTTCATATCAAAATCTATATTCTTAAGTACTTCTGGAAAAATTCTTCTGCCAAGTGATTTTCGTTCCTTATAGATTTCAGCATCACTACCTCGAGAAAAATATATTCTTTCAAATGAACATGAATTTTTTGGTAGATCATCTAATATTCTTATAATTTTAGAATTTTCACCCTTTTTAGTTATGATTGCATGCCCTGGATCAAGCTCTCGAACCCTAGAATAAGGAACATTAAATACAGTTTGAATAACAGGCCTTTCAGATGCTACCGTAACTATTTCATCGTCCTCATAAAAATATGCTGGCCTTATACCTGCTGGATCCCTAAGAACAAATGTATCTCCATGCCCGAGCATACCCGCTATTGCATAACCTCCATCCCAGTTTTTTGACGCTTTTGATAGTATTTTTGACATGTCTAATCTAGATGCTATTAGTGGAGTAGCCTCTGCCTTAGTATAGCCTTCTTTTTTTAACTTTTTATATATTTTAGCAACGGCAGCATCTAAAAAATGTCCTATATTTTCCATCATAGTTATAGTATCCGACTTATCCTTTGGATGTTGACCAAGATCAACAAGGTTATTAAATAATTCAGAAACATTAGTCATATTAAAATTCCCTGCTATAATTAGGTTTCTATGCTTCCAATTATTTTGTCTTAACAGTGGTTGAACACTTTCAATAGTGTTTTTTCCAAAAGTCCCGTATCTAACATGCCCAAGCATAATTTCACCAACATATGGAACCTTTGATTTTAACTTTTGTGGATAACTCAAAAGCTCAGGTTTTGACTCTAACTCAAAATTAATTCGCTTATTAATTCTATTAAAAACATCCTGAATAGGTTCATTTTGATTTGATCTAATGCGGCTTATATATCTTTGTCCTGGGGGGAGGTCTAATTTGATGCTTGCAAATCCAGCACCATCTTGACCTCTATTATGCTGTTTCTCCATCATAAGATACATTTTATTTATCCCATATAAAGCAGTTCCATACTTATCTTTGAAGTAACTTAAAGGCTTTTTTAATTGAATTAAAGCAATTCCACATTCATGTTTAAGAGCATCACTCATAATTCAGATGTATTTATTAGTTCAGGATTTATTTTTGTTAAATTTTGAATTCCATCAATACGGTTTTGTAAAACAAATTTGTCAACTTTTTGTAAATTATGTGTGCCAAATTCTTGAACAGTAAAGGAGGCCATTGCAGATGCATAAACTAATGCTACTTTCATAGATTCAAAAGAAATATTTGATTGTTGAGAAAGATACCCTGAAAATCCACCGACAAAACTATCTCCAGCCCCTGTAGGATCTTTGACATCTTTCAATGGATATGCCGGAGCTAAGAACATCTTATCTTTACAAAATATCATCGCTCCGTTTTCTCCTCTTTTAATTATGACATATTTCGGTCCCATCTTTTGAATTGATTGTGATGCATTATAAATTGAATTTTCATTAGATAATTGAAGTGCTTCCTCATCATTTATACACAAAACATCTATTTTACTAATAACTTTGTCTAAAATAGAGCGAAAGTTATCCATCCAAAAATTCATTGAGTCAAGAATAATCAATTCAGGTTTGTTAACCATTTGATTCAATGCAGATAATTGAACTGCAGGATGAAGATTACCTAGAAGAAGTATTTTTGGATTGGTCCAAACTTTGGGAACTTTTGGTTCAAAATTTTCTAAAACATTAAGTTGAGTTTCAATTGTGTCTCTAAAATTTATGTTACTGTGATATTTACCACTCCAAAAAAAAGTTTTACCTCCTTTTATTATTTCCACACCAGAAATATCTACGCCCCTATTAGTTAATAATTTTAAATCCTCAGATTTAAAATCTTCTCCAATAACTGAAATTATACCTATTTTGGACTTGAAGTTTGTAGCAGCAAAAGCTATGTATGTAGCTGCACCTCCTAAAATATGTTCAACTTTCCCAAATGGAGTCTCAATAGCATCATAAGCCATTGTTCCTACAACTAATAATTTGTTGATCATATTACAAAAATAGAAAACTTACTTCAGTCCAAACTAACTTTATGCGTGATTTTATAAATTTTCATAAAACTCATCTTCAATTAACTCTTTTCCTAAAGCTGCTTTAACTGCCAAAAAATCACATCTTTCATTTTGTTGATGGTTATTATGTCCCTTTATCCAACTAAAAATAACATTATGACATCTGAATATTTTAAGAAATCTTTTCCATAAATCAGGATTTTTTTTATTCCTAAAATTGGTTTTTTCCCATTTAAAAACCCACTTTTTCTCAACTGCATCAATAACATATTTTGAATCAGAATATATCATAACATTTAATGGCTTGACTTTTAGTGATTCTAAACCAACTATCACTGCCATTAACTCCATTCTATTATTGGTTGTTTTTTTAAATCCTTTAGATATTTCTTTAGAATAACCCTCTGTTTCTAAAATTACGCCATAACCGCCTGGTCCAGGGTTTCCCCTTGACGAGCCATCTGTATAAATTTGTATATTTTTCATTAATCTTTTAATAAATATTCTTCAATGACTCTAGGAAAGTGTTTTTTTTCTAATACTTGAACTTTTTTAACAAGACTTTCCACATCATCAAAAGAATCAACTTTAGTCTCAGCTTGAAAAATAATTTCACCTTTATCATATTCTCTATTAACTAGGTGAATCGTTATACCTGTTGTTTTTTCTTTATTTTTTAGTACGGCATTGTGAACATTATTACCATACATGCCTTTACCTCCATATTTTGGCAACAATGCTGGATGAATATTAATAATTTTATTAGGGAATTTTTTAATAAGATATCCTGGAACTTTCCATAAAAATCCTGCTAAAATTATTAAATCAGCATTGTATTTTTCGATATTGTTGATAAATTCTTTTTTAAAAAATAATTTATCAACAATTAACGTCTGTATGTTATGTGACTTGGCTCTTTCAAAAACAAATGCTTTTTTATTATTTCCAGCAATAAGAACAATTTTTATTGAAGGATTGTTCTTAAAGTATTTAATAATATTCTCAACGTTTGAACCATTTCCAGAAGCAAAAAGTATAAGTTTTTTTGTAAGTAAATTCATAGTTAAACTATATTATATAACTTTAATTATTACTAAAAAAATAACAGCAAAAATACATTTAATCAAAAATTATATTTTTTTAATGAAAACTAAGTATTCGATTAAAGTTTTTTATTTTTGCTAGTACAAATTTAAAATAATAAATTATGTCTGACATTTCTTCTAGAGTTAAAGCAATAATCGTTGACAAATTAGGTGTTGATGAAAATGAGGTTGTAGCTGAAGCCAACTTCACAAATGATCTAGGGGCTGACTCCCTAGATACTGTTGAACTTATAATGGAATTTGAGAAAGAATTTGATATTCAAATTCCTGATGATCAAGCGGAAAAAATTGCTACAGTAGGCCAAGCAATTCAATTTATTGAACAGGTTTAAAGTAAACTAAATGAAACCAAGACGTGTAGTGGTTACTGGATTAGGCGCACTAACTCCTATTGGTAACACACTAAATGATTATTGGAAAGGTTTAATTAACGGTAAAAGTGGAGCCGCTCCAATAACATATTTTGATGCCTCCAAGTTCAAAACTCAGTTTGCATGTGAGTTAAAAAATTTTAATCCTCTTGATTTTTTTGAGAGAAAAGATATTAGAAAATATGATAGGTTTACTCAATATGCATTAGTCTCAACTGATGAAGCCATCATTGATTCTGGACTTGACCTTAAAAATATTAATACTGATCAAGTCGGTGTTATATGGGGGTCAGGAATTGGAGGTCTTGAAACATTTCAAAATGAAGTTATTGAATTTCAAAAAGGTGATGGAACACCTCGTTTTAATCCATTTTTTATTCCAAAATTTATTCCTGATATAGCATCAGGAATGATTTCAATAAAATATGGTTTTACTGGTCCAAATTTTGCTACAGTTTCAGCATGTGCATCTGCTTCGAATGCAATTATTGATGCTCTTAACTACATTAGGTTAGGATATGCAGATATTATGGTTGCTGGTGGATCAGAAGCTGGGGTTACTATTGCTGGCATAGGCGGATTTAATTCATTACATGCACTTTCTAAAAGAAATCAAGATCCCTCAACTGCCTCAAGACCTTTTGATAAAAATAGAGATGGATTTGTTCTTGGTGAGGGAGCTGGCTCTCTAATTTTGGAAGAATATGATCATGCCGTTTCACGGAAAGCAAAAATTTATGCAGAATTGTCAGGTGCAGGTCTGTCTGCAGACGCTTATCACATTACTGCTCCTCACCCCGAAGGTCAAGGTGCTGTGAAAGTAATGAAAAACTGTTTAAAAGATTCAAATATACGAATTGAAGATATTGATTTAATAAATGTTCATGGAACATCAACACCTTTGGGAGATATTGCTGAGGTAAAAGCTGTTAAGGAAGTTTTTGGCAATCATGCTTATAATTTAAATATTAATTCAACAAAATCAATGACAGGCCATCTTTTAGGTGCAGCTGGTGCAATAGAAGCAATTGCTTGTCTAATGTCAATTAAAGAAGGTGTGATACCTCCAACAATTAATCATTTTGAAAATGATGAAAACATCGATTCAAAATTAAATTTCACTTTTGGTAAATCACAAAAACGCGAAGTAAATTTTGCGATGTCAAATACATTTGGTTTTGGCGGGCACAATGCTTGTTTACTTTTCAAAAAAATTAATTTATAATTAGTGATTTAAGTGATTAAATTGGGAAAGCTTTTTGGTTTAAATAAATCCCCTGATCATATTTTTTCTACCAAACTAAAAGTAATCTTAGGGTTTAGACCAAACAATACTTTAATTTATAAAACTGCTTTCACTCATAAATCTAAGAAAATTCAAGATAAAAACGGTTTGTACATTAATTATGAAAGACTTGAATTTCTTGGAGATTCAATTTTAAGTGTTGTTATTTCTGATTACCTATATTCAAGTTATCCTGAATTTAATGAGGGAGATTTAACAAAGCTTAGATCAAAAATTGTTAACCGAGAAAGTTTAAATAAAATTGGGTTTTCTCTCAAATTAATTGAATTAATTGATAGCAATCATTTGGTTGAAAATTCCAATGATAATATCCATGGCAACATCCTCGAATCTTTGATTGGAGCTGTATATTTAGATAGTGGCTTTGACACCTGTAAAAAATTTATTTTAAATAAAATAATTCATTATTTTATCAACTTTGAAACTATTAACTCATCAATTTTAAGCTATAAGGGTGCTTTAATTGAATGGTCCCAAAAAAATAAGCATAAACTTAATTTTAAAACAACAACTGATAATGGACTTACTCCCAAAATTAATTTTTTATCTTCTGTCTTTTTAAACAATAAATTAATTGCAAAAGCCACAGAGGTATCAAAGAAAAAAGCAGAGGAAAAAGTTTCAAAAAAAGCATATAAAGTTCTGAAAATAAAATTTATTGGTTCAAAATGAAAAAAAAATATTTTCTTGTTGATGAAATTAAAGAAGAATATTCATTATTTGCCCTTCACACGGCTTTAGAAGATTTTTCATTGGCCTTCGCACTCAACAAACACTTAAAAGCAAATTTCACCAGAATTAAAGAAAATTTAAATTATAACAATTCTTCATTTGAAATTTTTAATTGGGAAAATGTAAAAAACGGTATTCACTGCAGTTTAATTTCAAACAAACAAATTATTGAGTCAAAAAATAAAACTAATTCAAACTCATTATTTAATATTTCAGAAGCAAAAAAAGTATCTTTGATTAAATCTTTACCTGATGTTGATTATTTAATTAAGATCAAACACGGGTTAGATATAAATCATACAGCTAAAGTTTTAAACAAATTACCTCAGGTAATTTTAACTTACATTGTTGATGACGAAGAAATAAAATCAAAATTTAATTTAATATTTGATTAATGTCAAATTCCAAAAGAACTAAAATTATTGCCACTCTTGGCCCGTCTTCAAATTCCCCCGAAGTTATGGAAAAGTTGATTTTAGAGGGTGTTGATGTGTTTAGAATTAATTTTTCACATGCCAACTATAAGGATGCCTCTAAAAGAATCTCTTTAATCAGAAAATTAAGTTCTAAGCTTAATATTCATGTTTCAATTCTAGCAGACCTTCAAGGTCCAAAGCTTAGGATTGGAGAAATCAAAGAAAACTCTGAGGTAAAAGAAGGAAGTTTGGTTACTTTTTCTAGCTCCAAGCCATTTATTGGAGATTCAAAAAAAGCCTACATGATATATAAAAAATTTGCATCTGATGTTAAAATAGGAGAAACTATTTTATTAGATGACGGTAAGTTAATTTTTGAAGTAGTTAAATCAGATAAAAAAGAAAATGTAACTGCTAAGGTTATTCAAGGAGGGTCATTTAATTCTAATAAAGGAGTTAACCTTCCTAATACAAAAATTTCATTACCTGCTTTAACAAAAAAAGATATTGAAGATGCGATTTTTGCAATTAAACAAGAGGTTGACTGGATAGCCTTATCCTTTGTAAGAAAAAAAGAAGATTTAATTGAATTAAGAGAGTTAATCGAAAAATATTCTATTCATAAAATTCCTATTATTTCAAAAATTGAAAAGCCAGAAGCTTTAGTTAATCTTTCTGAAATAATCAATAATAGTGATGGTTTAATGGTTGCTAGAGGAGATTTGGGCGTTGAACTTCCTGCAGCTGAAGTGCCCTTAATTCAAAAAAAACTTGTACTGAAGGCGAAGGAAGCAAGAATTCCAATTATTATTGCCACTCAAATGATGGAAACAATGATTGAGACTAGAACTGCTACTAGAGCAGAGGTTAATGATGTAGCAAATTCGGTTATGGATGGTGCAGATGCTGTAATGTTATCAGCAGAAACCTCAGTTGGAAAGTTCCCCGTTGAAGTAATTAAGACGATGTCCTCGATTCTAGTTAGTGTTGAAGGATCAGACCTTATTAAGGTCCCAAATCTACCTCCAAAAATTAAGACAAAAAGATATATAACAAAATCAATATGTTATCATGCATCTATCATGGCTAATGAAATTGGAGCTAAAGCAATTTGTACTCTGACAAACAGTGGCTATACTGCTTTTCAAATTTCAGCTTGGAGACCCATATCTAATATTTTAGTTTTTACATCTAATAAAAGAATCTTATCTCAGCTTAATCTACTTTGGGGAGTTAAATCTTTTTTTTATGATGCATATGAAAGTACTGATAAAACCGTTGAGCAAATTAATAGAATTGCAAAAAAATATAATCTTGTTTCCAAAGGAGATTTTTTAATTAATCTAACTTCAATGCCATTAAAATCTAAAGGAATGGTAAATACTCTAAGAGTCTCTGAAATTTAAACTATGCCTATTGAGATTGAAAGAAAATTTTTAGTTAAAAATCTAGATTTTATTAAAGAAAGTTCAAGTAAAAAATTAATTGAGCAAGGCTATTTATCAAAAGATCCAAACAGAATAGTTCGAGTAAGAATTATTGATAATAAAGGAGTTTTAACTTTCAAGGGTAAAAGCTTTGATGGTGGAACAAGTAGAGTTGAAATTGAAAAAGAAATTTCAATCAAAGATGCAAATGAGTTAATGAAACTTTGTATACCTAGTATTATTCGGAAAGTTAGATACATTATAAATAAAAACAATCTTGTTTTTGAAGTTGATGTTTTTCAAGAACATAATAAAGGTTTGATAGTTGCCGAGGTTGAACTATACTCAAAAAAAGAAAAGATTATAAAGCCAAATTGGTTAGGAAAAGAAGTTACAGGTAAAAAAAAGTATTATAATTCTCAATTATAATACTTTATTCGTCACCATAAATTTTTATAGTTTTATTACCTTTTGAATCCATGTGAGCTCTATACATTCCATCGGTATTCATTACCATAGCAACATTTCCTTTATTGTCTAACGCTATAACACCTCCATTCCCTCCTAGTTTACCCATTTTTTCATGAATAACAACTTTTGACGCCTCTTCAACAGAAAGACCTCGATATTCCATTAAAGCTGATATATCATATGCAACAACAGCCCGTATGAAAAATTCACCCCAACCTGTAGCTGAAACTCCACAGGTCTTATTGTTTGCATATGTTCCTGCACCAATAATTGGAGCATCTCCAATTCGATTCCATTTTTTATTTGTCATTCCTCCAGTTGAAGTTCCTGAAGAAATATTACCATCCTTGTCAAGTGCAACACAACCAACAGTTCCATATTTTTGAGCTAAAAAATATTCATTTTCTTTAACCATTACAGAGGCAGAGTTTAATTTTACTTTTTCTAAGGCTTTCACTCTTCTCTCAGTCAAAAAATAACTATTTGGTTTTAATTCTAATTTTTGAATTCGAGCAAATTCATCAGCACCAGAACCAGACAACATCACATGAGGAGAGTTTTTCATTACAGCTATGGCAGCAGATATTGGGTTCTTAATTTTAGATGCGCCCGAAATTGCACCAGCATCAAGTGTTAATCCATTCATAAATGAAGCATCAAGTTCTACTCTCCCATCAAAATTCAAAACAGCTCCTTTGCCTGCATTAAAAAGAGGTGAGTTTTCCATAATATGGATTGTTTTTTCAACGGCTTCTTGACTTGAACCACCATTTTCCAATATCTGATATCCAACCTTTATTGACTCCTCAAGTTTTTTTCTGTAGTTAGCTTCCATTTCTTTAGTCATATTTTTCTTTAGTATTGTTCCAGCTCCACCATGAATAACAATTGAGAATATATTATTAGTATTTTCATCTATTTTTTCGGGAGATTTACATGAAAGTATTAAAAATGAAATAATGGCAAGATTGAATCGCATCGTAATATAATTTTAAGTTATTATCCCAAACGTAATAATTTTTTTTTAATATGAAGTTTTTTTTAATTAATGGTACCTTTAAACTAATTAATAATCACTGATAATGAATAAAGAAATTATAAAAGTTTTGTCCTCGCTAGGCATTAAGGGTAAACAATTAGGATGTAGTACTGGTGAAAAGTGGATGGGTTCAGGTAGTTTGATAAAAACAAACTCACCTGTTAATGGAGATAGTCTTTTTGAGGTAACATCAACGAGTATTGACGATTATGAGATGACAATTGAATCTGCAGAAAATGCATTTCAAATTTTCAGAAAAATTCCAGCTCCCAAACGTGGTGAATTAGTGCGACAATTTGGTGACGCTTTAAGAAATCAAAAAGAGAACTTAGGGAAGTTAGTCTCTTATGAAATGGGTAAATCTTATCAAGAAGGGCTTGGAGAGGTTCAAGAAATGATTGATATCTGTGAATTTGCTGTTGGCTTATCCCGACAATTACATGGATTGACTATGCATTCAGAAAGACCTCTCCACAGAATGTATGAACAATACCATCCCATTGGAATAGTTGGTATTATTTCAGCTTTTAATTTTCCTGTTGCTGTTTGGAGTTGGAATGTTGCTTTAGCATTGGTCTGTGGTGACGTCTGTATTTGGAAACCAAGTGAAAAAACTCCTTTGTGCAGCATTGCATGTCAAAATGTTATTGAAAAAGTTTTAAAAAAAAATAAAATGCCAGAAGGAATTTCTTGTTTAATTAATGGAGGTGCCAGTGTTGGAAAATGGATGTCAGAAGATAAAAGAATTCCTTTAATATCTGCTACTGGTTCAACTAGTATGGGAAGAAAGGTTAGTGAAGCTGTGGGAAAACGCTTGGGAAAAACGCTTCTTGAGCTTGGGGGAAATAACGCAATTATAATTACTCCAGATGCTAATATTAAAATGACAATTATTGGCGCTGTTTTTGGAGCAGTTGGCACATGTGGACAAAGGTGTACTTCTACTCGAAGATTAATCATCCATGAAGATGTGTATTCTGATGTGTTGGCCTCTCTTAAAAAAGCATACAAACAACTTAAAATAGGGAATCCTTTAAATACCGAAAATCATATTGGACCCTTAATTGATGAAGAGTCAGTAAATCAATATTTGAGTGCAATTAACAAAGCTGATAATGAAGGTGCTAACTGGATAATAAAGGGAAAATCATTGTCTGGGAAAGGTTATGAAAGTGGATGCTACGTCTCTCCATCAATAGCTGAAATAGATGCAGATGCATCAATAGTTCAAACTGAAACATTTGCCCCACTCCTATATGTAATTAAATACTCAGGAGATATTGAGAATGCTATTGATATTCAAAATAATGTAAGTCAGGGTTTATCCTCGGCAATAATGACTCAAAATTTACAAGAAGCAGAGACTTTTCTTTCACATTGGGGAAGTGATTGTGGAATTGCAAATGTAAATATAGGCACTTCCGGAGCAGAAATTGGAGGAGCATTTGGAGGTGAGAAAGATACTGGCGGTGGTAGAGAAAGTGGCTCAGATGCATGGAAAATTTATATGAGAAGGCAAACTAACACAATTAATTATTCATCAGAACTTCCATTAGCACAGGGAATTAAATTTGATTTATAGTAAAAGTTAAAATGCATTCAATTATGGAGCAGATTTTTTATTTTTTTAAAGTCTTTGTCCAAGTTTTTTTAGGAATGATTTTAATCTCATCTCTAATAGGTTTCCAAAAAAAAAAGTTTAGTGTCAGTCATTTTAGATATAATACTTTTGGATTAGTTATTTCATTTTTTCAATTTGTAATCAGTTCTATATATTTCATGACTAACAACTCTTTTGGTCTGAGTTTGTTTATAAATATTTTTTTTAGCTTTTTATCTCTTTTATTTATTTTTTTGGGTTGGACGATTCATAATAGGCAATATGATGATCGAAAAAAGTTTATGAGTATATCTATTTTTTATGGAATTGGATTATTATTGCTAATTACAAGTTAATATCATTCAAAATTTCAGTGGTTAATATGACAAATAATAGATTTAAAAATATAAAACTTGAAAGAAAGTTTGAGGTAGCTGTGCTAGGTAACGGAAGTTGGGCAACAGCATTAATTAAAATTCTAACAGAAAATAAAAAGAATGTTAAATGGTATGTTAGAAAAAATGATGATGCTATTCAAATAAAAAAAAATGGTAGAAACCCAAAGTATCTAACTTCCTGTAAGCTAAACATCAATAGATTAAAAATAGAAAGTAATATTAATAAAATAGTAGATATTGCTGATGTTATTATTGTTGCAATTCCTTCTATATATGTATTTAAAGAGCTAACTAAAATAAAAGTTGATACAACTAAAAAAATTTTTATTTCAGCAACCAAAGGAATTCTCCCAGAAAAAATGCAAGTTTTAGGAGAATTTTTACATAATCATTTTAAAATATCATTGAATCAAATTGGAATTATTTCTGGACCTTGTCATGCAGAAGAAATAGCAATGGAAAGGCTATCTTACTTAACACTATCATGTTTAGATGACATGACTTTAAAAGTGATCTCTAATTTGTTAAAATGTAAATATATCAGAGTAACAATTTCAAATGATATTAATGGAACTCAATATGCAGCTATGTTGAAGAATTGCTATGCAATAGCTGCAGGGATTGCATACGGACTTGGATATGGAGATAACTTTATGAGTGTCTTAATGAGTAACTCTGTTCGGGAAATGAAAAAATTTATAAAGGAAATAAGTAATGTTAATAGGAATATAAATAATTCTGTATACCTAGGAGATATACTTGTAACAAGTTATTCCTCTTTTAGTAGAAATAGAAGACTAGGAGTTATGTTAGGAAAAGGATACAATATAAAAGATGCATTGTTAGAAATTAATATGACAACAGAAGGATATTATGGATCAAAATCTGCATTTAAAATTAATCTAAATCATAAATGTATTACTCCTATTTTAGATTCGGTGTACTCTATAATGTATGAAAATATTGATGCAAAAAAGGTTTTTAAAAAACTAGAATCAAAACTAGATTAAATTGATGATTTAAATTGTTTTAAGAATCTAAGATCATTTTCAAAAAACATTCTAATATCACCTATTTGGTATAAAAGCATGGTAATTCTTTCAATTCCCATTCCAAAAGCATATCCTGAATATTTTTCAGGATCAATGTTACAATTCGTTAATACATTTGGATCAACCATTCCACAACCCATGATTTCAAGCCAACCAGTACCTTTTGTAATTCTTCGATCAGTTTCAGTTTCTAATCCCCAATAAATGTCTACTTCTGCGCTAGGTTCTGTGAAGGGAAAATATGAAGGACGTAAACGAATTTTTGATTTTCCAAAAAGTGCTTTAGTGAAAAATTGTAATGTTTGTTTCAAATCAACAAATGAAACTTCCTTGTTTATATATAAGCCTTCAACTTGATGAAATATACAATGCGATCTAGAGGAAATAGCTTCATTTCTAAAAACACGTCCAGGAGAAAGTATTCGTATTGGGGGTTCGTTATTTTCCATATACCTTACCTGAACAGATGAAGTGTGGGTTCTTAGTAATTTATCAGGATTAGATTGAATAAAAAAGGTATCCTGCATATCTCTTGCAGGGTGATGCTCAGGTAAGTTCAAAGCAGTGAAATTGTGCCAATCATCCTCTATTTCAGGACCTTCAGATAATTTAAACCCTATTTGTGAAAAGATTGATATTATCCTGTTTTTAACTATGGATAATGGATGTCTTGATCCAGAATTAAATTCAAATCCTGGCCTAAATAAATCTCCATTTTTTCCTATTTCAATAGTTAAACTAATTGAATTTTTTATTGACTGAATTTTATTGCTAACTGATTCCTTTAAAATATTTAATTCTTTACCATATTCTTTTTTGTTTTCATTTGGAATATCTCTAAAGGATGCAAAAAAATCGTTCAGTATTCCTTTTTTTCCTGAGTATTCGATTCTAAATGATTCCAGCTCTGATAAATTTTCTGTATGAAAATCATTTACTTTTTTTAAATGCTTTTTTATTTCTTTAATCATAATGTAAAAATACAGATTCTAAAAATTATAATGATTGTATTTGCAAGACATATTATTTAAATATATCAAATTTAGTTTCTTTTTTTATGAATGCTTAAATTGGAGGAAATTATAGAAATGAATATTAATTGGGTTGACTTAATAATTTCGGGGCTATTTATATACGGATCAATACTAGGCTTCAAAAGAGGTTTGATTAGAGAAGTTGCAAGCTTTTTAGGACTATTTATTAGCTTGACTAGTGTTTATTATTTTTCTGAAAATCTTTCAAATTTAATTAATTTACTTCTTGGACTATCTAATTCTGTTTCCTATATAATTTCATGCTTATTAATTTTTTTCACAAGTATTTATTTAATCTCTAGAATAGCAATTATTATAACAAAGACTTTAAATATAACTATATTAGGTTATTTAAATCGAGTTTTTGGCTTGACTTTTGGATTTTTGAAATGGGTTATTATAGTTTCAAGTATCATTTTAATTTTAAATAAAATATTTTTTTTAGATGAAATTAGCAATCAACTAAGGCCTAATCAGACAGAAACTTCATTTATGTATAAGCCTTTATCTGAAGTTGGAGAACTGTTATTTCAAATGTTTAATAGCTCAGATGTTAAGGAAGAATGGAAGATATTATAAAGGTTTGATTTTTTTCTCAACCACCCATCCTTCAGAGCCATTAGCAAGTCTTATTCTCTCCCAACCTTTAAGAGAATCTAAAATTTCTACTTTAGTCCCTTCATGTAAAACAAAAATTTCTTCATTTCTTTTATTGGGCTCAGAATAGACTGATAATTCTTTTGAAAAAATAATTCCTTTTTTTATTTCCTTTAATCTTGTTAATTCATTCCAAACTACTGAAGAAGTTAAGACCGATATAAATAGAAAAAATATAGATAATGAAAAAAAAACCCTTTTATATCTGGAATCGTAGGAGAAAAGATAAAATAATGCTGTTATGAAAAAAGCAAGTACAAGCCCCAATGAAATAAAAGCCCATGTTTTTGTTGAAAAAAATGAAATTACAAGATTATACCGTTGTTGAATCTGAGTTTGGGGAAGGTCTTCAATTATATCAAGTGTCATATTTTTTGCAAATGATAAATTATCTAAAATTTCTTTATTATTTGGTGATAATAAAAGTGCTTTTTCATAGTAGTAATTACATTCTGCGACTTTATTGAGCTTATAAAATGAATTACCAAGATTAAAATACAATTCACTACTATGAATATTATTATCGATTATTTTATTATACTCATTAATAGCCAATTCATACTTACCATTATTATAAAACTCATTGCCTTTTTGAAATAATAATTCTGAAGTTTGTGAAAACCCAATTTTATGTAAAAGGATAAATAAAACGAAGAAGTTTTTAATTTTTAATTTCATAATCAATTTTTTCAATAATGTCAATTGCTAACTTATAATCTTGTTTCATCTTAACATTCGTTATTGGTGAGTATCTAGCCATATCACAATTATTTAGTATTTCCATAAATTCATTAATTGTAGAATTATTTGCCCCTGATTTAATTAATGATTTGATTATTTTATCCTTTTCTATATCAACAGTCTCAATTTGAAGTTTTGCCTTTAAATAATTGTAGAAAGCTTTTTCTAAAGAGTCATAAAACTTTGATTTGTTATCAATATGTTTTTTCGCATTGCCAAGAAATTTTAAAGCAAGCTTACTTCTTCTTTTTGACTTTAAATACTCATAATCAATGGTTCTAGAAGTTAGAAGTTTTTTAATTATAATTATAATTGGTAAAAGAATTAACGGTAAAAATAAAATTATCCAAAAAATTAATTTTCTCCAGAACTCAATTTCATCAATAGGAAAGAAAGAAGATGATAGTTTAATGAAATGAAAACTGTTGTTATTTTTAGTTCTTAACCCTGAAATATTTTTGAGATTACTTTGATTAATTGTGGAGTTTGATTGATCACCACCACCATACACATCAACAATATGTTCAATTGACTTAAGGGTTTGATATGATTTTTTCTTAGGGTTGAAATAGCTAAATTCAATTGCTGGAATTGGGTATTTTCCTTGAACTTGTGGAACTATGGTATAGTCGTTTTGAATAGTACCTTCCATTCCCGAAATAGTTGTATTAATATCTTCTTTATACTCAGGTTCGAAAATCTCTAAAGCTCCAGGAGCTTTAATTTTTGGAAGTTCAAAAAGTTTTAAATTTCCCTTTCCAGTTACTTTAACTATTGATTGAAATGATTCCAATGCTTTAAGGGAACTTTTAGTGATTAAGAAATCTAATTTAAATTCACCTACTGCTCCAGAAAAGTTTTCTGGTTTATTTTCAATTGGCAAATCTTTCACATTTAAGATGCTTTTTCCTGCATTAACAGATCTAGAAACTTGTTTATAAATAGTATTACCAAAAAAATCTCTACGCTTTGTTGGAATTTCAATTACTAAACTTAATGCCAGTGGTTCAATAATTAATTTTCCTTTTTTTTGGGGATACAAAACGGTTTTTTTCCAAACTACTTCATTATAAGCTTCACCATTATATGAGCCTGATTTGACCTTTAATTGAGGGATTTTGATTGAACTGCTCCAAAAATCTCTAAATTTTGGACTTTGAACTTCTCTAGCATCAGATATTTTGATAGGGTTTCTAAAATATAGTTTATAAATAACTGTTATAGCCTCATTTAAATAAGGATTTTTGTTGGAAATTTCAGCTATTAGATGCATGTTCTCATCTGCCAAGTATTCAACACTCGTTGCTCCAGATGGCTTTTTTACAGCTGATAAAACCTCAATTTTAACTGGGGATGTTTGATATGATTTTCCCTTATAACTTATTTGTGCAGAACCAATTTCAAAAATACCTTTATCTTTTGCTTGTAAGAAATATGTGAATGTTTTTGAAAAAGTTCTTTTACCATTTATATATGAATTACTTATTGATTGATTAGGACCTCCAACTAAAATAAAATTTTCAAACGAAGGAGGGCTAAAGTCATCACCATTTTGATTCATTACAAAGTCAACTCTCAATCGCTCATTAATACCTAGCTTTTTCTTACTAACTCTAAGTTCAAAATCAACTTGAGCATTTAAAATGAAACTTGAAAGAATAATATATATGTAAACTAAAAGACGCATTTACCAATCTTTTTTTGTTTTGACAGGAATTCCTTTTACTTTTTTTGCATTGATTTTATCCTGTACTTTCTTTTCTTGATTGTTCATGGCTTCAAGCAAGCTTTTAACTTGATCTTTGGACAGTTGTCCAGGTTTTCTTGTGTCTGAATTCTTTTTTTTAGAAGATTTATCATCTGTATTATCAGGTTTTTCATCTTTCTTTTTGTCATCATTGGGTTCTTCCCCTTTATTCTTTTTTTCATCACCATCATCATCTTGTTTTTCTTGATCAGAAGATTTTTCATTTTTATCCTCATTTTTTTTCTGATCTTTATTTTTTTTATCTTGATTATTCTTTTTTTGATCTTTTTTTTCATCTTCCAACAAAGATTTTGCTAAAGCATAATTATATCTTGTTTCATTATCAGAGGGATTATTTCTAAGTGCACTTTTATAAGATTCAACTGCTTTTTGATATTCTTTTTGTTTCATGTATACATTACCCATATTATGTAGTGCAGCATGTTTGTCTGTTTTATTTTCTGAAAATTTATGAGTTCTATAAAATTGTTGAGCTGCTTCATCAAAAGCTTTGGCATTATATTGCGTATTTCCAAGGTTAAACAAAGCTTTTGGTGTTTCAGGCTGTTTTGAAAGAGCTAGCCTGTAGTTAACTTCGGCACCTAAAAAATCTTCATTCTTAACTTTTTCATTTCCATCATAGAGATGGTTGTTAATTTTAGGACTTTGAGAAAACATAGAAAGGCTAGTCAACATTAATAAAATATAAAGTATTTTCATTCTGATTTTTTTTCATTAAATAGATTTAATTTCTTTAACCAAATTGTCTCTTTTTCAAAAATAAATAATTCAATTAACAGCAAGATAAATGATACAAAAATAAATGTTTGGAACTGATCTTTATAACTAACAAATTTTTTTGCTTCAAACTCTTTTTTTTCTAATTTTTTTAATAAATCAGTTACAAATTCTACAACATTTTTGGTGTCGTTTCCATCAATATACTGTCCATTAGTGTTTTCAGAAATTAATTTTAATATCTCTGAGTTTCTCTTTGTTATTACAACTTCTTCGTTTTCATCTTTTTTATAGCTCTCTAAAACACCATTTTTCTTGATCGGTATGGGGCTTCCTGAGTCTGTACCAATTCCAAAACTGAAAATTTTTATTCCCATATCTGCAGCTTTAAAAGATGCAGTTTCAGCGTTTTCTGAATGATCTTCTCCATCTGAAATTAAAAAAACAACTCTGTTAGTTTGATCTTCATCATTAAAATATGAAGCTGAAAGATCCAATGCAGAGTTTAAAGCAGTTCCTTGTGAAGAAAGCATATCAGTATTTAAACTTTGTAGAAACATTTTACCTGCATTATAATCTGTTGTTATTGGTAATTGTGGTATAGCTTGATTTGCATAAGCTATTATTCCTATTCTATCTCCTGACAAATTATTGATTATTGCAGAAACGAGTCTTTTTGCTTTCTCAATTCTATTAGGAGCAACATCCTCAGCTAACATACTTTTAGAAACATCTATTGCAAAAACAATATCTACTCCTTCTCTTTTTACTGTTTCAAGTTCAGTTCCCATTTTTGGGTTCATCAAACCAATGATCAAGAAAAATAAAGAAAAAACTAATAAAAAGAATTTTAAAAAAATCTTAAATTTTGATCGATTAGGACTTATTGATTCAATCATCTTTGAACTAATAAATTTTTTTTGAGTGTTCAATTTCCATTTCATTACCCATATAAACAAGACTATTAAAAATGGGATAATTATGAATAAATAAGTAAATGATGGTTCGTCTAAAATATACATGTCCTATACAAAGCTTCTAAAAAATGTGTTACGTAAAATAAATTCTAAAACAATTAAAATAATAGCAACTATAATAAAGGGTCGATATTTCTCATCATAATTAGTATACTTAAATTCTTCTATTTCTGTTTTTTCTAATTTGTTAATCACCGAATATATTTGAGCTAACTTTTCATTATCTGTCGCTCTAAAATATTGACCTCCTGTAACATCTGCTATGGACTTAAGAAGAGGTTCGTCAATTTCAACTTTGGTCATCCCATACTGAAAATTTCCATTTGGTAAAATTCCAATTGGAGCTTTAGCTGTTCCATTACTGCCTATTCCTATGGTATATGTTTTTATTTGAAATTCATTTGCAAGTTCTGAAGCAATCTTTGGATCTATAAAGCCCGAGTTGTTGACTCCATCTGTAAGAAGAATAATTACTTTACTTTTAGCTTTACTATCTTTTAATCTATTGACTGAAGTTGCTAAACCCATTCCAATAGCTGTGCCATCTTCAATTAGTCCCTGATATTGAATTTCTGATAAACTATTTTTAATAATTTTCTTATCACTTGTTATTGGAGTTAAGGTGTAGCTTTCACCAGCATAAATAACTAAACCTATACGATCAGATACTCTATCATCTATAAAATTTGATGCTACTCGTTTAAGAGCTGAGAGACGATTTGGCTTTAGGTCTTGAGCGAGCATGCTTGATGATACGTCAATTGCCATAACAATATCAATTCCTTTATTTGTTTTACTCTTAATGGATGTTTCTGAAGTTTGGGGTCTAGCTAAAGCTGTAATAATTAATGATAAAGCAGCTATTCTCAAAATAAATAATATTGGACGGAAAATTACTCTTAATGTTTTTCTTTTTAAGGCACTTAAATTTGATAATTGTAGGTAAGCTTGTTTATTTTTATGAGAATAAAACTCCCAGAAAATTAGTCCTGGTAACAATATAAACATCCACAAAAAGTTTGGATTTAAAAAATATATATTTTCAAACATTCTATAGTTCTTCTATTAATTCAATACTATTAATAATTCTTCTATTTATTTCTTTACCATAACGATCATCTTTGTTAAAAATAAAACTCATACTGACCTTTCCTTTGTCATAATCTATAATTAAGGTAGTGAAGGAACACCTTGTAGTTTCTTCATTATTAGTTTTAGGCAAATCAAGTGTTCCAGAAATTTTTAATGTTGGGAGACCTGTTGGTGTTTCATAATTTTCTGTTTCCATCAAAATATTTACGGCTCCTTGATCTTGATATCTTTTTATTGTTTGATCAAGAATTACTTTCGTTTTCTCTTTACTAGTCACACTTGTTTCTTCCTCTGAATTAGGTTTTAAATCATTTTTTTTCTTTTTTTCAAAAAGCAGTTCAAAAAAATATTTAGATTGAATACTGTCTAAAACAAATAATGTTGACAAACCAGAACTAGTTATTTTTCTTTCAAGAATTTTTGGAGTTGATAATTTTATTGGAGGAGATCCATACTGAGAAATAACCCAATTATTATCGATCAATTTTTTTGTTGGATATCCAAATAAAGTATCAATTACAGGATAATATCCAAATATTGTAATAAATGTTGTCAATGATACACTCATTAAAGTAAAGATTGAAATAAGAAATATTTTTAATAATTTTTTTCTTTTTTGCTTTATTAACATCTCCTCATAAATCTTTTTAGCTTTTAACTCTTCGATAGTTGGTTCAGGTAAAACTTCTTTTGTTTCAACAACGACCTTTTCAACAAGTGTTCTATCCAATTTAACAACTCCTTTTTCGGGTACTGCTCTAGCAAATTTTACTAAATCCGCTGTATTTAAAACTGTTTTTAAATTTTTAATTGTTGATTCTTCAAGACCTAGTTTCCCTGAGTCCTTATAAAGTTCTAATTTTAACAATAGCTGATCTGAAGTGCTTTCTAAGGCATCAATATTTGCTTCTTCTTCCAGATATCTTCTAACTACGTCGGTTAATTCTGAATAGTATTTTTTATATTCTTCTTGAAATATAGGTTCTCTTTTTTCTAATTCTTTAAGTGCTTTTATTGCTTTTTCAAAGGGAGGAATCATTTTCTTTTTTTCTGAAATTTTTCTCCTGTAAATAACCAAAGCATAAACAATTCCTACAATAAAAATTATTATCACTAAGTACAATAAAAGTTTATCTATCAAATCATCATAATTTCTATTGACAGGATTAAAAGGTTTAATTTCAAAAAGATTTTGTTTTAAAGTATCTACTTTAACGTCATTAACTCTAATTTTTACAGATTTTGAGAGTCTAGAAAATCCATTTAATAAAACTCTTTGAGGAGGAATTTGATAAAATCCAGAGTCAAATTGAATAATTGGATATTTTTTAGTTAGTAAATACTTATTTTTAACTTTCTGAGTATCAGTTGGGAAAACTTCCAAAACTTCCATTGGACTAATTTGAATGTCTTTTGGAAATTCAATTTTTTGAACTGTATCAACTTCGACATTTAGAAAATAATTAATCTGCTCACCAATATTAACTGTGTTGGATAAAACTCCAGAATTGATTTCTGGAAGATTTTGACAATATAAATTTCCGGAAATTAAAAAAAAGATTGTACTTATTATGAACTTCATTACCTGGCTCTATTTTTAAAATAACCTAATAGTTTTTTTACATAACTTTGAGAAACCTCACAGCTTAATGAGCCAGCTCCATTTTTACTGAATAGTGCAGAGAAAAATTCTGCATTTTTCCCATAATCTCTTGAATATGCTTCTCTTGTTTTTTTAGAATCAGTATCTACCCATGTAAGCAATTGAGATTCAGAATCCATCATAGGTACAAGACCCATTTTCGGGATATAAGTTTCAAGTTTATCATAAATTCTAATCCCAGTTAAATCATGTTTTTTAGAGGCAATTTTCAATGTTTTTTCATAATTGGTATCAATAAAGTCTGATAATATAAAAACTATAGCTTTCTTTTTTAAAACACTTGATAAAAATGCAAGTGCACCACTTATATTAGTTGTTTTATCTGAAGGTTCAAACTCAAGAAGCTCTCTAATTATTCTTAATACATGTGATTTTCCTTTATTTGGGGGAATATATAACTCAACTTGTCCCGAAAACATTATTACACCAACTTTGTCATTATTTTGAAGAGCAGAAAATGCAAGAGTTGCTGCAATTTCAGTTATAATTTCTCTTTTTGTTTGAGATTTAGATCCAAAAAATTCAGATCCACTAATGTCAACTAATAACATCAATGTAAGCTCCCTTTCTTCTTCGAAAACTTTAATAAAGGGGCTGTTGTATCTAGCAGTTACATTCCAGTCAATAGCCCTTACATCATCCCCAAACTGATATTGCCTAACCTCACTAAAAGTCATTCCTCTTCCTTTAAATGTACTTTGATATTCGCCCCCGAATATATGATTACTTAACCTTCGAGTTTTAATTTCTATTTTACGAACTTTCTTGATTAGTGATTTAGTATCCATAAAAAAGTTATTTTTTTATTTAAGGCACTTCAACCTCATTAACTATCTGGCTGATAATATCTTCTGTAATAATATTCTCTGCTTCAGCCTCATAGGTAAGTCCAATTCTATGGCGAAGTACATCATAAATCACTGCCCTAATATCCTCAGGAATTACATATCCTCTATGCTTAATAAATGCATGACATTTAGCAGCAGTTGCCAAATTAATACTTCCTCTTGGAGATGATCCAAAGCTTATTAATGGTTTAAGTTTTCCTAAATTATAGTTTTCAGGGTAACGAGTACAAAAAATTAAATCAAGTAAGTATTTCTCAATCTTTTCATCCATATAAACTAATCTTACTGATTCTTGAGCACTCAGAATTTGTTTTGTGGAAACTACAGGCTTAATTTTTTCAAATGCACCTTTCAAATTAGCACGAACAATTTGTTGTTCATCTTCAATTTTTGGGTAATCAATTATTGTCTTCAACATGAACCTATCTACTTGTGCCTCTGGAAGTGGATATGTACCTTCTTGTTCGACCGGGTTTTGTGTTGCCATTACCAAAAATGGCTCTTTGAGTTTAAAAGAGTTATCGCCGATGGTAACCTGTTTTTCCTGCATAGCCTCAAGTAGGGCAGATTGAACCTTAGCAGGAGCACGATTAATTTCGTCAGCTAACACAAAATTGGCAAAAATTGGACCTTTTTTAATTGAGAAGTCATTTTCTTTCATGTTAAAAATCATCGTTCCAATAACATCCGCTGGTAAAAGGTCAGGAGTAAATTGTATTCTACTAAAATCAGCTTTTACTGCTTGACTTAATGTGTTTATTGCCAGTGTTTTTGCTAGACCAGGGACTCCTTCAAGTAAAACGTGTCCCTTTCCTAAAAGACCAATCAGAAGTCTTTCTATCATAGTTTTTTGACCTACTATAACTTTATTTATTTCACTAGTTAAGAGGTCTACAAAAGCACTTTCTTTCTCGATAGTTTCATTAATTGAATTTATATCTATGTTATTATTTTCCATGATATACAATAAGATTTAAATTGGTGTACAAAAATGAAGATTAATTTCAGTAAATGTTGTTAATAATTGGTTAAAAAATAGAACTATCCCTTTAAATACAAGTATAAAGTATTACTAATTTAGAAGAAATAATAAATTGTTATGAGTGAGGAGCTTAAGTCTCAAATAATTTCAGGAACAATGACTTGGGGAAAGTGGGGGGTGAACCTTTCCACTTCTGAAATGAGGGATTTAATCGAATATAATGTCGAAATAGGAATAAATTCTTTTGATCATGCTGATATTTATGGAGGCTATACGACTGAAGCTGAATTTGGAGATGCTTTAAAACTTTCGACTATCCAAAGAGAAAAAATAAAACTAATTACTAAATGTGGAATTCAGTATCCTTGTGAATTAAGACCTGGTAAAATTAAACATTATGATTATTCAAAAAAACATATCAGATTTTCAGTTGAAAACTCTCTTAAAAATTTAAAAACTGACTACATCGATATTTTTTTACTTCATAGGCCAAGTCCTTTGATGAATCCTGATGAAATTGGATCAATAATTTCAGATTTAATTGATGAAGGTAAAATTCTTGAATTTGGTGTATCAAATTTCAAAGAGTCTCAAATTGAACTCTTAAAAAGCTGTTCAGACATAAAATATAATCAAATTGAATGCTCCGTATCCAATAATGATTCATTTTCAAATGGAACTATTGATTATTGTCAATTAAAAAAAATAAAAATAATGGCTTGGGCTCCATTAGGAGGGGATTTTAAAACTAATAATGAAAAAAAAGTGAGGCTCAAAAATATTTTAGAAAAACATTGTCAAAAATATTCATGTAATATGAATCAGCTTCTTTTAGCTTGGTTATTAAAACATCCAACAGGAATCAGTCCAGTAATTGGAACGACCAGAAAAAAAAGACTTTTATCTTCGGTAAAGGCTTTATTGATAAATATAGAAATAGTTGATTGGTTCGAAATTTTAGAGGCCAGCAATGGAAAAAAAATACCCTAAAACCTATGTCAAAAAAAATAATATTAATAACTGGAGTAACTAGTGGAATTGGATTATCTACTTCAAAATTACTTTATAATCAAGGTCACTCTTTAATCTTATGCGGAAGAAATAAAAAAAAACTTTTAGATTTATCAAAAGAATTAAATAACAAAACTCATTTTTTAACTTTTGACGTCAGAAATAAAAAAGAAGTTTTCCAAGCAATTTCATCAATTCCGTATGAATTTAAAAAAATTGATGTTTTAATTAATAATGCTGGAAATGCTCATGGATTAGATTTTGCTCACGAATCAAATATATCTGATTGGGAAGAAATGATCGATGGAAATGTTAAGGGAGTTTTTTATGTTACAAAATCAATATTAGACGGCATGGTTGCAAAAAAATCAGGTCAAATAATAAATGTTGGATCTATTGCAGGAAAAGAAACTTATCCAAAGGGGAATGTTTATTGTGCAAGTAAAGCTGCAGTTGAAAAATTTACTGAAGGCCTTCGACTAGACCTAAATCCTTTTGGTATTAGAGTTGGAGCTATTCATCCTGGTTTAGTTGAGACTAATTTTTCAAGCGTGAGATTCAAAGGAAATAAAGAAAGAGCTAAAAAAGTCTATGATGGCTACAAACCATTATCTCCAAATGATATTGCTGAATGTATATCTTATATGATCAATGCTCCTAAACATGTGAACATCGCTGATTTGACTATTTTACCTACTGATCAGGCAGGAGCTTACGTACTAAATAAATCAAATTAATCAGTATTGATCGAGACCTTCCGGATATAAAAAATTATTATATGGAAACCTTGTAATATGAATTTCTCGAACAGATTTATAGGTTTCTTTCCTAAATTTTTGCAAATTGTCTTTTTTAATAGCAGATATAAATACTGTTTTTATATTATTTCTATTTAACCATGAATTTTCTATTTCT
>MDTC01080185.1_pt1 | contig 29788 bp, 17 predicted proteins | sample 811181 | NCBI WGS metagenome assembly MDTC01 (sample SAMN05326644, study PRJNA326480) | marine metagenome | isolation source: seawater | place: Pacific Ocean: North | collected 2011 | reverse complement strand
GTTCGGGCAATACGAACTCATCCCCACAACGATCTGCCGAGGTGGTAAGGGATATTGGTCTAAGCGACCACCACGGGGAGAACTCGCTAGAAACTGGAAAGACGTAACGTGCAAGAACTGCCTCAAGCATTCTCCTGCGAACGACAAAGCTGACTCATCGGCAGTAGCCGATTGAGTCCAGCGATTTGTTCTACATTACGGATTACCATGAAGCAAAAAGTTACAACGCCCGAACTGCTACCTTGCGTGTGCGGGGCGAAGCCAGAAGTGATGCCAGCCGTGACTGGGTGGGAACACTACGAGCGTCACTACATGGTGGAGTGCAAGAAATGCACGCGCAGGTGGCCGCGTAACGCATCGACCAAGCACCGAGCAATCTGCAAATGGAACAATCGAATGATTCCCTTGCGAACACACATAACAGGTAAAAGTTAAGCCCCTGAGAATAGCATACAGCGGGTAACCCCGTACCCTTGGACGTGCTGTTTAATTCTCAGGGGCTTTAAAATCCTTTATTCTACGGGGATTTTGGGGGATGGTTTTACAGCCCCCTCGTCGAGTTCTATGAACTTGTTATACTTGATAGACTCTCTGAACAGAACCTTTAGACGTTGTAACCCAGCCTCACCCAGATTGTCGTGGATACCTTTGGCAAACTTAGGAGTGATTGCTGGCTTATCCATTACCCCCAAGAATATGTTCTTGGTTCTTCGCTTAGTAAGCAGTCTCTTGCTAGTGGACATCTCGTATATTTTCTTGGGGCTCATGCCTAGGCCTTGGAACCCTCTAAATGTTTGAGCTACATCATTGTTGAGCTTCTTTCTAGAAGAGACCTCTCTATTATACAGGTCCATTATATCCTGCTCTGAAAGTGGTTTACTCGAGTAAGCCTTATACTTATTCAAGGATATATTATCATACTCTTCTTTTCTCTCCCTAAGGTATCTAGTTAGTTGCTGTTCTAAGTCCACCGTGTGAACCTTAAATGGTAGTGCACCAGCTAGCAAAAGCCCCAGCGGGGATTCCTCTATGGGGGCCTCCTCACCTTCAACCCGTATTGCACGGGACGCTTTGTATGCCGAGATTGCCCTTTTAGCTACATCTATTGAGTAGGCTTCTCCCAACATGTGGACCCCTCCTTTAACAAACTTTTCCCCAAAGCTATCCGTAGTTTCTTCCCATATGGGTCGGCCAGTGGTGGCATCCCTATTCTCTTTGACGGACGCGACAGCCGAAGCTAGAATCTGGTCATCAAGATACTGGTTAAATACTAACCCCGTTAGGAGATTACCTACCCCATCCCCTACCCCGCCTCGTCTGAACCCTTCCACGGACCTCATAATTGGGTCTATTAGGAGGGCATACGGATTGATGTATGTAAGGTCTACTGATTTAAGGGACTGGTCTTCGCCAGATCTGAAGTAAAAGAAAGTGTGCCCTCTTAGATAAGTGGGAACGGTCTTACGTAGTGCTTCGTCCTCGTCCTCCCCCACGCCAGCGAGTTTAGCTAGCACCGCGGGTAGTATAGCCGACGTAATTGTCAACATGGAGGTCATGCTTATAAGTCTTTTCCTCCCTCTTTTTTGTATCACAGGGTTGGGAGAAGATGCTTCTTCCAGTCCTAGCTTGTAAGTGTTAATCACAATACGAGGTACTTCCGCTTTGAATCGAAGGAAGGGAGCAAAAAGTATCCCGAACTCACCCGAAGCTAAAGATCTGACTACAGGAGGAGCCTGACTGGCCGACTGTGCTGTAGCCAATACCTTATCACGAGCCATCATTTTCAATTCCGTGTCACTCATAGACCCCTCTGGACCTACATCGTTCGCTTGAGACCATTCGCGAGATTTCTTTAGAATATCTAACTCGTGCTCAAAGTAGGCAATCTTATAGAATGCATCAACTGCCGCGGCCATATTAGCGGCCGTTTCGTATACTGTATCGATGGTTTTCTTTGTCCCTGACACTACTTTGGCACCCTTACCTAACTTGGATAACATGGATTCAATTTCGGCTGAAACTTGGTCAGGCGTAGTCTGCCCTGTCATAAGTTCCTGCATGATATTGGATCTTATCTCATCCCCCACAACGCCGAGAGCGGTCAACTCAAATAAGTATCCGTCTAATCGGTCAGGGTCTTTGAGGGTATCTTTTAAGTGTGTAAAGGCGCTAAGCCCCATAGACTTCATATTGAAAAAGCCTTGAGAAGGCCCGAAGAATATCATGTTTGATAATACGTTACGGAAGTAGAAACCTACGTTTCCAAGTGTCTTGGCGGCCATAGACCAACCTGTGGCTTTGCGGGCTACTTCCCCTACCTTAGCAACAACAGCCGAGGCAGTAGACTGCACTTCTTTAGAAACAGACTTGTCGAAAGTTTGTAAGAATCCCTGTATCATTTCGGGAGGTGCATACAGCCCATTCAGAGGGTCTCCACTAATAACAGCCCCTTTACGGATGAGGTCCCACCCTGTATATAAGTTGGTCCCCTCTTTCTTGTCCCTCAGGTATTCCTCTTCAGTAACCAAGAAGCCCTCTGTTCTACCCATGGTAGCTACATGACTCAAGAAAGCTTGGTTAGCGGACATGGAAGCCACCGTCGTGAACGTTCTTAGGATGTTATCCACGGTGCCATCAGAACCTCGTTCCCCAAGAAGATCCCTAAGGGGTTCAGGTATGTCCTTCTTGTTCTTAATATTATCGGCCAGCATACGATAGGATCCTGACTGACTGTCAATGCTTACTCCTGTCCCTGTGTTGCCATAGTTTTCTATAAACTCATCTAGCATCACCTGCCCTTTGGATCGGCCGTCTGGGCTGGGCCTATCTCTCTCCCTAATAGCTATTTCAGTTGCTTCCGAATCAGATAACCCTTGGTCCTCTTTTAATTGAGCAACTTTTTTATCTACGAAGTCTTGATGAAAAAATTCAATCGCGGCTTGTCGAACTGGCTCGTATTCCTCATCCCTACGGACTCTCTTAGCATAGCCTGCTTCCGAGAACATCCTATACGAACGGGTGATGTAGATTTCCATCTGGGAATCGAAGTGTGCCTTTAGCTCATCATTCAACCCGTAGTTATCTCTTATGTAAGTTGACAGGGGTATGATTAACTTAGAACGTATGTCTCGTATATGCTGAGCTAGCTCAGGTGACACTTCCTCCAACTCTGCAAGGGCCTCATTCCGAGCCGTGACTAAGCCCTCAGAAATTTGGTTCTCTGCTACAATTATGTCTCTTTTCTTAGCTTCGCTAGCTTCGTTTTGAAGGGCTTTAACCTCTTCTTGGGAAAGGCTGTCATCATTAGCAATTCTTTTTAGCTCCTCGTCATACTTATTTTCAATACGAGTCAACTCGTCCTGTGGTATAACTACTCCTCTGGAATCTCCGATTGCTCTTTCTAGCAGGAGACGTTGTGATTCATCGGGGTCCCCATTGAAAGCCTCATTGGTAAGGAAATCCAACCTATTCTTGTAGGCGGAAGATATACGTTTTGCGGCTCTCATGAACGCGGCACGGTTGTTATTCAGCGCTGTAATCCGTGGATCAATGTCCCCTTTAAAAGCTCTCATTAGCCTGCTTTTAGGTGGCTGGTATGCACCCGACTTATAGATAGGTATCTCTAGAGTGTTTATGAAGTTAGTGAAATCTATAGAAGAAGCGGGTATCGGAGGTCCTGATAAAGAAGTTTGTAGGGCCTCTGAAGCTTGGGAACCCCCCTGCTTTAATTTGGATTCTGCCACTTTAGAACGCTCGGTACTCGCCACCTCGGCCTTCTTCTTACGTTGCATCAATTTAGCAAGTCGTTGCAAGTGAGCTAAGTGGGCTGAACCGTCAGTTAGGTCTAGCTCATAATCGTATCCCTGACCAAATTTTCTGAAGAAATTTTTGTTCCTCGAGTTGGCAACGGCATCGTTCAGGTGAAAGTTATCAGGGCCATCACGACGAGACCCAGCCTCAAAGAAAGAGTCGGCGTCCTTCTGTAGTTGTTCGAGGTCCATTGCTGGGTCATTTAAGATTCTGTCCCTCAGCCTATCTATATCCTCATCAGACAGCATGTTATTGTGTACATCAAAGTCTACCGAAAGGTGGTGAACTGATTTGCTGGTTCCTGACCCCAACATCATATTAGCCCCGTTAGGCCCTTCGCCGCTCTTTATTTTAAGGTCTATACCATACGCCTCTGTAGACGGGTAAGAGAAGTCTCTACCAAACGTCTGATTGAATGATTCCATAACTTCAGGGAACATTTCATAAGCAATACGCCTAGCATTAGATTTTAGGTATCTATTAAGGTTGAAGGAACTCATTATATCCCTTCTTATATTTGACTCAGACTCAGGGTTCGCCAAGTCAAAACCGTATACTAGCCATAGTAAGTAACCATTCATAGGAATAACCTGCTGTTGTTGTGGGGGAAGGCCCTCTTTTTGTCTCTGTTTTGAGGTTATGGAACTCTCTGTGGTAGCATTAGCTACAGATGTCCCCTGCCCTCCTCCCATCGTCGTTATCTTTTTAACGCCTATTTTTTTCTTATCTAATATGAGTCGGAAAACAGGGTCTGCCGCGCTGGGTTCCGCAGTAATGCCCTTCCTTTCACTCCTCACGTCAGGCACCATCAATCCCACATGAACTTCTCCTCCTGCCCTTATATCAAATGATATTGTAGACCTAGCACCTTCGGGGCCTACCGCAATACGCATTTCCCCAAAAGTTCCCGATGGGTCTAGTGTATCTGTCCTAACCTCTACATTATCTAACTTCCCTAGTGACTCCCTTAGGGCATGGACATTTATTGCTTCTGTGCCTGCTTGGGCTCGCCGAATTTGGGACTCTAGTGCTGACCTATCATCATTAAGCTGTATACGCCTAGCTCCTATCTCTTGTCTCCGAGAATACTCTGCATCTAAGCTATCGAACAACCTTTGACTAATAGACTGCAATGTGGTTTTTATAACTTCAGTGGATACATCGTTTATACCCTCCATAGAAAGTTCTAATTGCAGGGACTCTCCTAGGGTATCATTGGTGCGGGAAGCAAAAATTACGGAAGCAATATACCTATCAAAAATATTGTTAGCAGGGACATTTGTAGTGGTCATCTGTTCCAACGGATCCTCATTCAAGCCGTTAGAATTTGCGATTTCTGCAAGGGAAGGTAGCGGGGACCTGTATTCTACGTAACCCTCTGTACCAAAATCTAGGCCTACGTGGGCAGTCACGTTTTCTCGGATACTGTCATATAAGGATGCCACGAATCGCTGGTTACCATTCTGCTCTCCTCTCCTAAGACTATCTAGTACGCCCCTAGTAGACATTCCTGCAATTGTGGAATTAACGGGAATCCGAATAGCACTGGCCACAGGTATAGACTCAGAAAAAGTTTCCCAAATAGGTCTTTCTTGGAAGTCAACTGCGGGTATTGGATTCCTGTCCGCTACATTTTCTATATCTCGGGGGTCATGTATGATATTACCTGCATCATCTGTTATGACGTAAACCATATTCATGGCCTGTGTCAGTGACTCGTAGGGCATATCCCCAAATAAGGCTACGGAACCTGCCTGAGAAGAAATGGAATTTAGATCTGTGTTTGCCGAACTTAAAACAGTGTCCCTAATAATCTCATAAGTATCTTGATCGACCCCTAGCGCCTCAAGATCTGCGGGTAAGTCGGCCAGCACTACCCTTGCCGCTTCTTCGTCATTTATAAGAGTTGCAAATGGGTCTCCTAGTGTCTCTCCCTCAAGAGTCAATAAATCATCATTTATTGTCTCAAGTCTTTCCTTGTCCCCTTGTGTATCTGATTCATCATCAGACAAATCATCCCCAGCTTCCGCGGCTTCGGCGGCGTCAGGTGATGTCATTTTAATCAATTTATCAAACTCTTCTAGGGTTAGGGAGCTTTTCATGACGTCAGTTTCAGCTATCTCATTAAATAGCTGGAAGGGGTCCACCGATATCTTTTCACCCAGCATGACTTCTAACATGGCCATAGCCTTGTCAGGTGATTTGGGGTCGAAGCTAACACGGGACGGGCCAACACGGTATCCTGCTTTTATAGCCCTGAGTTCTGCAACCATGCGGTTAACTGCTACGTCTAACTGGTTATTGTCCCCACTCGCTAGGCTACGTCGGGTGGTCATGGACTTTATTACCCCACCTATATACCTGAACAGCACCTTCATCACGGAGGGGTTGCTCCGATAAAAGGCGTGATCCTCTTCAGTTGTATACCCGCGAGTAACCTTCTGAGTCATAGCCCGTAGGTGTTCTTCAGTAAGTCGTCGGCGCATACCTAGGATGTCCTCTTTTACTGTAGCCTCAGTCTCAGGGTCAAACTCTGTGGTAGCAAGTAGGTCCTTAGCCTCTTGGGCCTTATCAGGATCGTTTACATAGTAGTTATCAGCGATGTCTCCTAGCTGGCGAAGTGACAAGTTGTTTGCAATACTATCCACCTCAGCCTGCGTTAATGCGTTATAGGAAGCCACATGGCTCAACTCCTCATCGATTATTGCTTCTACTAGCATCTTAGAAGAGGGGGTATCCATAGATCTTACAAGGTTAGCAATTTCGCTAATGTTGATCTTAATCACTCCCCCGTCCATTTCAGCTACTGACGATATGGAATCGTCACGAACTAAAGTAACCTCTGGAGGTACGATGGCGCGGATCCTTCCCATGATCTCTTTTATCTTGGGTAATTCTAAACGCTCCTCTGATGTCATGCGATCAGTGCCTCCTTCAGCATCAAGCTCTTTATTTATGGCGGTGAGTTGTTTGGACTCCTCTTGTGTTATGCTGTTAACTGGATCCGAGTCCTGAACCTCTAACCCTGAATCCTGACTCGTGGGATCTTGCCCAATATCCGCTGTTACACCAACTGTATCAGCTACCTCTACAGCCTCTTCAACTTTGGTAACTGCTTCGTCAGCATTTCTTTTAGCTATTTCTTTAGCGGACAGGGAGTTGTGTGTTTGAGCCGATGACTTGGAAAGATCAATAACATCAGCAAGGGCATCTCCATAAGTAGTGGCTTCTGACTTTGTTACTTTTCTGAATAGTCTGAGCAGGCCATCAACGATGCGGCGGAACAAACTACCCGATTTTGCCCCCTTACCCACAGTCAGAGAGTCCATAGACCCCAAGGCCTTGATCTCTTGTTGCAGAGTTGGGGACAGCATTATGCCAGCAACAAATTCATCGATCGAGGACACACTATCCATGATAGAGGAGGAGACTTCTGCCCCTGATTCGGAAAGGTTTTTGACCACAGCTAGACGCAGTGTTTCAAGGTTTGCTCTTGCCGTCGCTTGTTCAGGTGTGAGGTTTTCACTTGGGATATGCAGTATGTCTGTTAGGGATGCATGCACATACTCTTCTAGTAAAACGTTCTCTAGCCCCCGACCGTTGTGGCCTTGGACATTTAGAAATACAGTATTCACACCATTGCTCTGTAGGGAGTGGCGGCCTGCTATATCCAAGTTCATATTACCTATGGTGAACTCTACACGACCGACGAGGTCAGGGTTCTCAAGTAGTAACTCAGCAACTAGTTTATGACTAGGGCTCGTCTCAGGGTCCTTAGCTATTTTAGCTAACGCATTCAAGACCGATTCGGGGTTACCTGACTCGAGGCCTAGTCTCTCAATTTCCTTAAGGTTGTCCTTAATAGCCATCTTACGCTTGGCCTTGGATACACGAGATCGGGAGAAGTTGTTACGAACAACTATATCTAGCGACTTTATAAAATCTATGGTCTCTGACTGTGACACTTCTCGACCCATAGAGTCAGATAAAGATTCCCGCACCATATCAACATAATCACTGTCCTTAGTGGGGTCCCCGTCGATAGCGCGAGGGGACATACCCATGAGTTTAAAGGCTGAGCGTAATACCATACCTGCGGGGATTTGTCCGTCTGCTAGCTTATTGAAAAATTTAAAAGCTTCAGGGTTACCTAGGTTGCCCTCGGACATCCAAGAGGCTAATACCCCGAAGGCTTCTGAGCCAGACATCCCCTCAACGGTGCTTCTATGGTTTTCGTCATACACTGAGTTAAGAAGCAAGTCGTTGACAGCGTCCCTGAGGTCTTGGTTATTGGGGTCCTCTAACACGGATGAAACATCAAAGGCTGATTTATCTATGGCCTCGTTTAATGCTTGCCTAGAGGGGGACATCCCCGATCTACCCGTGGGGAATCCAATATCTTTGGCATCCTCGTCTATCGTGTATGGGCTACTCTCACTATCTGGTACCTCTAGAGCCGAGGGATCTAACGCTGAAGAAGCCCTGTCTTTCTCTAACACTCCCCTAGAGTTCTCCTGCTGGGCTGACCGACTAGCCGCCCTGCTAGCCATAATCTTCAGGCTAGGCATAGCCCCACCCTTAAGCAGGGGCTCATTTAGTATTCTTTTAGCCACAAATTGGGCTATCACGGCATCGGGGGACTTAGCATCTGCTTTGCTAATCCTACCTACCCTAGGAAGAAGGCGTCGTGCAATTTCTTTTTTCTGTGCATTAGTTAGATTAGTGGTGCCTATAAACTTTTTAACGACACTACTTCGGGCTGACTTAGGTATGACATAATTATTCTTTTTATTCTGGGTTATTTTGGACGCTACACCCGAGTCGGAAAGAAGCGTTTTTCGGACACTATAAGCCCTAGCAAAAAACATTGATTCAGCAAGTAGTGACTGCGCGGCCTGATCAAAATAATCAGGGTTTAACTGACGCCCGTCTTTACGTAGCAACAATCCCTTCAATGTCTTACGCATATCCCCAACCGCCCTATCTTGTTGGTCTTGGGTACCTCCTATGGACAAGCCCCCAGAAATGAAGGAAGCCACACGCCTAATGTATTCTCCTACGGTAGCATCTTCACCAACTTCTGATGCGGGCTGGAAACCCCCTCTGTCTGTAGGAAAATTATCTATTTCCGAAAGGCTAGTGCCGTCGGTGTCTCCTGATATAAGCTCTGCTATCGTAGCTACATTTATCAGATAGGTCATGTCAGGGCCATATACATTGGTCACCTTGTCAGGTTTTGGGTTGGCCTTAGATGTTTGCCCTTTGCCGTTAGGAGTGACTACTCCCTTAACTCTACCGCTAACTTTATCTACGATTATAGACTTGTTCTTAATGCCATCAAAGGATGGAGGCACTACTACCGCAATCCCCTCCTTTAGAAATTCCTCCATGAGGATAGGGTCGTTGTTAAATACCCCCGTACCATCTTCGTTTAAAAAGCCTGTGACGGCCGAGTTAGTCACCCGCTTGCCAGTGATCACATTGAAGTGGGCACGATTCCTCCCTTTGAATAGCTTGCCCCCTTCAGGCTTCTTGGTGGGAATAACTGGATACCTCTCGTTAATAATCGTGGCAATCATATCCGACAATGACGGATAATAACCCTTTTCTTTCTTAGAGACTTTAAACCCTGAGGGGTTTTTGGAAGTTACCCTTGGGGGATATCCCGATTCGATCAGGGCCTCCATGATTTCTGCATCCTCTGGAGAGACCTCAAATTCTTGCTCGTCTGACGGCTCAGCGGTATCAGTCTCTTCTGAAGGAATGTTGTCCTCTGTAGGTACCTCTTGACTTGATATGTCCTGATTTTCTTTCTTATGGGTCTCAATCAAGTTTACCCCTGCATCCACAGCAGAAGCCTCTTCTTGTTGGGAAATAGGGCTAGACGTTGACAAGTCAGAGGCATCGGCCAACTGCCCGTCCCCTAGCAGATCAAGTTCTAACTGAGTGCTAGTCCCAGACGCATCCTGAGAGGTCTCTTCTAAAACCTCAGCTATCACCTCCTCAACAGTTTCAGGTGTAGTATTATCTTCAAGGTCATTTTTAAATGAGTCGAACTCTTCCTGTGAGAATAATATCTCACTTTGATCCTCAGTAGGGGTTACCTCAGTAGGGATTACCTCAGTAGGGATTACCTCAGTAGGTGTTCCCTCAGTAGGTGTTCCCTCAGTAGGTGTTCCCTCAGTAGGTGTTCCGTCATCTAATACTCTGTTGTAAGCCTCCACTAGCTTCTCGTTACGCCTAGCAGGGCCCCGAAGTATTTCTAATACTACAGACGCTGATGCAGGAGCCCCGTTGGACTTTAAATCCTCAGCTACTCTATTTGCAAAATCTTCTTCTACTTCCCTCTTTAGTTGCTCTTGCCCTTCACTTATACCTAAGGCTTGTCCCGCCTGTGTTATAGCGGGGGATCCTGCCCCCATGATACCTCCGATAAGCCCAGAGTGAAATACTTGGCTAAACCTGTCTTGTAAGGAGGTGTATTCACCTGTGAATGCATCCCCGATATATGAGTTTACAAATTCATCGAGGCCCTCCTCAACGGCCTCATCTCCGAAGCCTTTAGCTACTTTTGCCCCATAAGACTTTAAGGGACTAAAATTACTCGCCCCAGTGGCTACGCGGTAGGCCTTGTCTACGTTTTGGGCCACGAGCTTTCTAAACATACCTTCAGGTATGTCTTTTCGGTCAGCAAGGCGGGCAACGACCTTCCTAACTTGGCTCTTAGTTAAACCTTGTTGGAGTGCACTTTCTACCCCTCCTCGCCCTATCATACTAAAAGCAGTCGTAATTAACATGGTTGAAACGCCTGCCGCCATTCCTGCTCCTAATGCTTTGTCACGCATCTCCTCCTCCGAAAGTTTCCCTTCTTTTTGTAGCTGACCATAAATAGACGTGTAAGTCATTCCAGCAGATCGAGTTCCTGCAACAACTCCGAAGCTAGCATTTGATATTAAGCTTTTAGCTGATGCTTTGGTGAATGCCTCGAGGGCTTCAAAAGCCGCCTTGTGTGAGGTCTGCTTTGTAGATTTGATTAGCAGGCCACGAGCCGCTGATTTTAAAGCTAGAGCCTCGGGGCCATCCTTTGCCATGGCCACTAGGGATCGACTAACTAGTTTGTTAGATAGGGCCTTAGTAGTAATTTTTCCCCCCAATTTAGATGAGGCCATCTTAGTTGCAAGCTTGAGACCTCCCTTAACTAAAAACTTGCCAGTAACCACGTCAGAAATCATAGGGGCGATTTGCTCCAATACATCTTGCCCTAGCCCGTGCTCATATCCGAATAAGCGAGCCGTAGAACGAAGCCTAGCGTTCCCTTCAGTTATCCTATCAGCTTCCTCCCGAGCCCACTCGGACCCTGCCATTGCCCCAAGACCAAGCATAAGCTGAGCCATGGACTCAGGAACTTTGGATACTACCGAGAAGGCTCTGGCCCCTATATCATTATAGTTGTCTTCATCAGAGATGAATTGGTCTAGGATCTTATGGTCTTTAAGACCTTCTTTTCGACCCTCAAACAGAGCGTCGGCCCACTTCTCCTTAGCACTGGAAACAACTAGCATATCGTTAACCCGATCGAAGTCGTTAGCTAAACGCAATTCCCTGCTATCCCTTAAACTTTTTTTCTGTCCTTCGGAAAGATCTTTGTTAGCCTCGAGGGTTGCCTCGAATATGGTGCCATTCATCATGGCCGCAGGGTGCATTAGGGGAGATCCATATCCTAAACCTACGTGCACATTTTTACTCACGTCCGCATCGGTGGCCTCATGCATCTCCAGCTTTGGACTGACAATAGCCTGTGCTGAAATTAATTGTTCAAAGGCAGTATATAACTGTTCTTCAGAAGGTTCCTGACCATTTTCAAGCAGTCCCTTATCTGATACACTTAGATAATGCCCAATAGTGCTAGCCTCCTGTCGTAGCTTCTCCGTATTCTGGGCAACTTTTTTACCCATCATTATTTCCACCATCAGATCACGGGATCTGTTAACGGACTCACTAACAACATTTTTATCGCTAGACTCAAGGAAAGTATTCAGAAGCTGATGGGTATCATGGTATTGCTTAAGCTGATACCTAGAAAATTTGGAGCCCTCTGGCTTATCCAGATAGTGCTTCACAGAGACGGCGTCACTGTAGGACAAACCCCCCTCAGCCATTCCCCGATCAACTACTTCACCCAAGCTTAAATTATCGGCGTTGCCCCCCACGGAAATCTTGTAAGACCCGTCAGATCCTAAAATTCGTGCCGCTGGAATAATGCCCGATCCGACAGCCCTTTCTAGGGCTTCATCATAGTTCTCATAAGCCGTTTTTGCGGCTAGGATTTGTAGGTTCTTTTGCTTGGCCTGTAGATCAGGGTTAGCCTCTAGGTCTCCTTCGTTCAGTGCATTATTAAATGCTAAATATTGGGTTGCCCTCTCCCATTCTGGGGTATCACTTTTGTAAGTTTTTTGTATAATTTTGAGACGGTCATCCAATGAAACCTCCTCGGGGGCAAACAACATGTCTAGTTCGTCTTGATTTTCTACATCTACTAGACCCTTATGCCCCATCGCTGTGAGCATGCCTTGCCTAATATCAACTTCCACATCAGTAGAATATGATCCATGATCGATGTAGGATTTCCGCAGGTAGTTAGCGTAAGACTTATAATCAGTCGTATCATCTCCAGAACCCATGTCTCCTTTCCACTCGCTAAATACTTTAAATTCAGGCCCCTTGTCAGTAGAGGCGGCGTCAACAATGGTGGAGGTAGCCTCTTGGGGCATTAATTCTGGTAGCTCAGGCATAGCTGTAACTGGTTATGTTTTTGGGGGTGTTTATCTACTGAAAAAAACTGGATGTGGTTCTGGTTGTAGGTGTCCTAGTCTGAGGTTTATCAGCCATATTACCAGAAAATTTTAAGTAGGCACTGTTTCTCTGGGCTAGTGCCGCCAAAGCACTGTCGTATAGATCAACGTCTTTAAAGCCTCTCATCTGCGAGGGGGTTTTGCCGTTCAGCCTAGAGAGTAGCATAATTAGGGATCTCCTACTTTTTGGGGAGAACACCTCATTCTCAGATTCGGCCTCACTGATGCCATCACCTGATTCAATCCTTGCTAGGAATTTCATAAATTCTTCGTCAGAGTCCCCTTTAATATCGGTTAGGCTATCGAGTGTTTTATACGCACTATCTATGAATTTCCCTTCGGAGTCTAAAGTAGACGCTAGGTTCTCCTGCGATTTCTTTGCAAGCTTATCTTGCTTTGCAGTTTCAGCTACCTTCTGGGTAGCAAAAAGATAATCCTTTTCAGCGGTAGACTCTATACCCTTTCGGTCCATAAGCCGCTGGACTATGTCAACCTGTCCGCTAGCAATCCAAGGTCTAATTCGAGAGTAGATCCTATTTTCGGCATCCCTAGCTTTGGCTTCGTCTCTTTCCTGCTTATTGATTCTCATACCCACCCTAGCATTTGCATTTTTAAAAGCCTCTGATGCTAACGGGTTCAGCGCGAATACCTTGGGGTTTTTCGTGTGCTCGTCGAGTAATTTCTCCTGCATCTCCATGGGGGATAAGTCGGATTGTATAATGTCATCTATAGATTTCAACGCAGATGGGACCATCTCGTTTAAATCCAACTCCATAGCCGATTTTTTACGTGCCTCTTCGAGGCGCATACGCTGGTTTGCGTAAGTTAAATCCTGCATCTTATTTCTCCTAGCCCTATCCTCTTGCTGATTTAATAGATCAACTTCTCTCTGTATCTCATTCCCATACCTCTGGCTTAAGTATAATGCTTCGTCTAAAGAAGCCCCAGTTAATGGGGCAGGTTTATTCTCAGGGAAGAAGTCCCCTTTGAGAGGGGCTACATCATCTTTATAAGTAAAGGTGTCCATAAAGTATTAGCGAGCCTCGGGTGTAAGTGTATAAGAACGGCCAACATAAGGATCCTCACTAATTTTACGCCTGAGTTCGTCCTCCATAGCCTCTTCGCGGAGTCTCCTCATTCTCATTAACTTTCTTTTCTGGTCCTCCTCAGCTTTACGGTATTGATCATCCTTATTGGCAGGCTCCTTCGTGCCAAGTGAAGTTGCATACGCCTTATTAGCCGCGCTAGCAAAACCTGCTTTTTTAGCTTGGCGAGCCTCCCTCCGAAGTCTCCCCCTTTCGGACTCTAAACTCCTGCGGCTACGCCGCCCTAGGGTGCTAGCTCCACCTGTTACTGTATCCTGCATCTCTGCTTGTCGATCCAACCCAGAGGTGATAGTGGCTCCGCGTTGTCCCGCTAGTGCCGAGTTTCTATCCCGCGCCGCTTTGTCACGTTTACTATAATAAGAGCCGTCCCCAACCGTGCCATATTCCGTAGCGGTTCGTCCTGTAGACGCAATTTCCGAGCGGGCACGACGGGCGTCTGACGCCCTCTGAGTGAAGGCATCAACTTGGTCTTTAGAAACCCCCAGCTTATCTGCCGCTGAATAGACCTTTTTTTTATCTTCGTCTGAAGATGTTGAAGAAAATCCAGATAGGTCTATCTCGCCAGCCAACGCCCTGCGGTCTTCTAAACGGCGGTCGTCAGCTACCTTTTTCTTCGCCTTGACCACTGACGCGGAGGGGGATCCAAATAACTCGTCGAACTCCTCTTGAGTAATACCTTCTTCATCCTCGGCGTCTCGGTCGAACTGTTCTTGTTCTCGAAGTGTTACCATGCTCATAATGTTACTCCTACGATACAGGTTTTGGGCGGATATGGCAAGAGCTAAAATAGTAGAGCATCAATTGGTTACGAGGTGCACTGTAGGAGTTTATTTGTAATATTTATATATATGTTAATACTATAAAGTGTTCCCTAAAAGTTAGTAACCAATTGATGCTCTACTATTATGGTAGGTAACTTTCAGGATTTGAGAGTGCGTCTTTCATCATTTTAATAGACTTTTTGGGCCTCCTAAACTTAGCCGACCCTCCCTCTGTATCTTCTGGGGGGTCTAGGGCTACCAGACCATACCGCTGTCTAGCGCAGTCTAGACAAAGGAAAGCGGCGTCGGCTAAGTCGGGGGACTTACCTAACCTATCCTTAAACTGGGGCTTCGATTCTACTCTAGCCTTAAGACTGCCTTGCTTTAGCAATTCATAAGTCCTGCCTACTATCTCCTTAGCCAGATCCGAGGTAACCCCATAAATTTGTTTAGTCCTCATTAACTCCTTACCCACAAACCAAAGTTCAGAAACCCTGTTGACATACATGTCCTCCCCCCTCTGCTTAGAGTTCGCACTGACTTTACGATTTGAGGCCTTGCCTCCAAATGATACCCTTAAAAAATTTGGTGACCACTCTCCCGCTAATACGTCACAAAAAGGAGACCCTGCTCCCGTGGAGTCAACAGCTAAGTTAGCTGGGTCAATCTTATTCTTAATACAAATGTCCTTAACCTGATTAACAATCTGGTAAGTTCGGGGCATTGACTTATCACGGGAATCATCATGTAGCTGGTAGTATTCTCCAAACTCGAACACATATTGCCCTCTCTTATCATAACCCACATACCCTGTGTAAAGTATGGTCCTATCACCCCCATTAGTAAAAGCAGGGTCTAACCCAGCGACTTTTACGGGTGCTGAAGACCAATCCGCTTTATTCATCGCAGAGCTTCTAGCTACTTCTACTTCATTGTAAATACCCTCATCCTCGTCCGTATCATAAAACACCGCCCTCACCATCCGCATGTACCCCCGTGAGGTCTCCTTAAGCAACTCCCTGTCTTCTTCTAGCTTTTCGGCTGTGGGTAGGAATGGGTAGATAGTCTTACCTGCGGTTATGTTTGGGCTCTTCTCTCCATCAAATCGTATATATTTACCGTCCCATTTAGTCTTCCACTCGTCAGCGGTGGTGAAGTCAATCGAGTTCCACCCGTCCTTAGGCTCAGACCAAACTCCGAATGCGTCAAAGCGGGAGTTGGGGTTACTCATACCAATCATCTGAAACTCAGGGTTTTTTGATAAGTTTGTAAGACCCGCATTCAGTATAGCCTCTGACAATTCTGATAGCTCATCACCAATAAGAATTACCTTTTTCTGTTTGATACCAATAAATTTACCCACTACCTCCCTCGTCTTTGAACGCTCCGCCGCTATCAAGGACAATCCAGCCTTCTCTATAAGAGTCCCCCTGTCCGTGACATACGCAATATTGCCTATGGAATCCCTTATCTTGAAGGGACCTTGCTCTACTACTGCCAGCAACGATATCACTGAACCCCAGATACGTTTCCTAGCCTCTCGAAGTGTGGTGGACGTCATTAAGACCAAGGTGTCTGCTGGTCGGCTGAGGAAATTAACTATCCCCCATGCGGCCATCGTGTGCGACTTTGCACTAGAAGCGGCACCCCCAATTGAGAGATACTTATTCTGGAGCGCCTCTTTGATCATCCGAGTAGCCCAAGGGTGTCGGGTCATGAGGTGCTCAGGCATGTCAGGTCGATTCCAAAGCTCGTCGCACACCCTCCAAAAATAATACTCCCGTGCACTGACCGAATCTGCGTTGGCAAACCCGTAAAGCAGACAGGTTAGTAAGCTCGTGGCAGGTATAGTTAGACCACCTACGTCCATTAAGCCCGCAACTGAATCAAGCTTGGGTTCATATTTTGGGTTGATTTTTGTATTCATTATGATTGCATTATCTAAGAGTCGGCATTAAAATAGCAACTACATTGAGCAAAAACAATAAAAAAGCGACTAACCCTTTTGGTAGAAATGGAAAAAAGAGTACCTTGTTCCATAAAGCCATGGCTCTATACAATGAGAATTGGAAGATTGTTAGAATAGCTGAAGAGCTAGAGGTGAATACATCTACGCTACGGCGCTGGTTTAGAGATGCTGGATTGCCCCCTAAGAAAAGTGGGTGGGCCGCCAATCCCGATACAAAAGGGAAAGCTAAAATCAGTGAGAACAATCCCATATTCAAAGCGGACCCCGAGGATAAAACTTGGGGAAGTGATGCTAACGAAAGGGCTATTGCAAAGGATCAAGAAGAGACGGGCATAATTGATGTAGCTAACGCCCAACCCACTCCCCCAGAGCAGTATCAAAGCTACATGGCCTCCCAAGCGGCTAAGCTGATGAGGGATGGCTTAAAGAACATGCCCGCTCCCAAAAATGTAAGGGAAATGGAGGTCCTTGATAAAATAGCAAGAAGACACTTTGGGCTCGACGGAGACAAACAAAATGGAGTAGGGTCTTTATCAATTGATATATCAATCCTCAATAATGCAAAGGCGGCCCCCAAAAAAGTAGGTAAAAAATCCACTAGCAATAAAACCATAGATATAGAGCCATGTTCCCCGAACGATCCAGAGAAGTAGACCCAGCAGTGGTAGTAGTATCATCTACGACTCCCTTAATCAATGGGGAGAAATCATATGATTATAAAACCCTTTTAGGGGAGCATTACCGAGTTAGCCCTCAAACAGGTAGGGAAGTATTCTTTGTATCCATGCTGGAAAATGGGATCGACGTGTTTCCCCCAAAAGACGGGGACGGTATTATCATAACTAAACAAGCGATACAGCTTTGTGATAACCGAGTAGGTTGATATGATAGTATCAGTTGATAATGGTATTAGCGGGGGTTCCGTAGCGTTAAAAAGTGATGCGGGAAATATAATAGGTTATCGATCCCAGCCGACTATGCAACGAGCAGGTAAAACTGAAGTTGACTTATCCGAGTGGGGTTCATGGGTAGAATCCTTCAAGTGTGATCCTATCATCGTTTTGGAAGAGCCATTAAAGCATGCTAAGTCCTCCCAAGCTGTTAGGTCTATGGCCATGTGCTTTGGGGGTATCATGGGATATAGCTTAGGTAAAGGGTGGGAGTTTCACGCTGTTACCGTTAAAGAGTGGCAGACCAGCATGTTAGGTAAGTTCCCAAAAGGGGGCTCTAAGGAGGCGGCATTAAGAAAAGCAGAATATATCCTCCCTAACGAGTCTTGGGTTGACCCAACAAAACCACGGGCTAGACGCAAGCACGACGGAATAATCGATGCCTTCCTAATTGGTAAATATTACCTGAATAGAAAATAATTGAAAAAAGTGTTTGACCATTTCAATCGGGTCAGGTATTTGTATCCCCATCAAACATTAAGCATTAAACATTAAGCATTAAACATTAAGCATGAAACATGAAAAAACTATTTCCCAAACAAGAAGAGGCTAAGTCGTTCTTTGCCTCAATACAGAAGTCTAAAAAAAACACCCTAGACACTTCCCACGCAGGTACGGGTAAGACTGTTGTAGCCGCCCAGTTAGCTAAAGAATTAGGAACCCCCGTATTCGTCCTGTGCCCAAAATCTGTGATACACGCATGGGGCGAGGAATTAGATGAGGCTGGGGTATGTCCCCTAGGCATCATCAACTTTGAGAAGGTAAGAGGGGGTAGAACAACGTGGATGCGTAAGAAGGGCAAGTCCATCATGACTTGGTATCTCCCCAAGGATACGTTAGTATTAATAGACGAGGTCCATAAATGTAAAGGACCCTATACTCTCAACGCACAATTAGTGATATCGTTGCATAATCAAGGATATCGTATCCATGCGATGTCAGCTACAGCCGCGGAAGACCCTACTGAGATGAGGTCTCTTGGTTTTATGTTAGGGTTGCATGGATTGAATAAAGCAGACCACGAAACTGTACCGCCCCAAAAGTCATGGTATAGTTGGATGAAGCATAATGGGTGCGAAAAAGATTTCTGGAATCAGTGGAATATCGTGGACACTAGTAAGTTACGTCACGTGAGGGAGACTATGTATGACAAAAATACAAAGCGCCTAGATGTATCTGACCTACCTAAAGCCTTCCGTAGAAACCGTATTTTTACAGACTATGTAGAGTTTAAGAATGCCAGCAAAATTAAGAAAGCCTACGCAGATCTAGGTATAACACCTGATATAGTTAAAAACTATATTGAGTCAGGCAAGCTACCTGTAGGGGAGCATCACCTAACTAATATAATGTATGCCCGTCAATTAGCGGAGGGTCTCAAGGCTCCTGACATCGCAGACATGGCCGAAGATTTAATGCTAGAGGGTATGAGCGTGGTGGTGTTTGTAAACTTCCGAGAAACGGTAGAGGCTTTATGCGGGAGGCTAAAGTGTGACAGAATTGAGGGAGGACAAAAATCTAACCGAGATGAGGTCATAAAAAAATTCCAAGAAGATGAGACCAACTGCATTGTATGTAACATCGCCGCGGGGGGTACAGGTATCTCTTTACATGACAAGCATGGCAACCGACCAAGAGCATCTTTGATAAGCCCCACTTTCTCAGCTAAAGATCTGGACCAAGTTCTGGGGAGGATACATCGAAATGGAATGCAAACAGACGCTTTACAAAAGATTTTAGTTGCCAAGGGATCTATAGAAGAGCAAGTATTAAAGTCGATGAGCAGGAGGAGAGATAACTTGCGGATAATGCAAAATAAAGGATAGCCCTATAAATTTATGAAAGACACAATAACACAACCGAACCACGCCGATCGAGGGCATGCTGAATTTAGCCCTTCCAGCCTAAAGTATGTAGCGGGTTGCGCCGCTTACCATGGTAAAGATGGGACATCTGATGCCGCTGAGATGGGCACCCGAATCCATGAGGCACTAGAAGTCAGGGACCCGTCCGCTCTTCATAATGAAAAAGAGCTAGACATCTACGATAGGTGCGTAGAAATGGAAGACGAATATCTAGCTGATGAATTTGGAGAAGATTGGGAGAACAATGATAAGATTGAGGATTTCAAAGAAATTCAAGTCGATATCGATTTAGGGGACACTGAAACTTTTGGAACCTGCGACCGATTGACAATTAGCGAGACAGGTCACTCAGCAATTATGGGGGACTACAAAACAGGAATCAGTACAATTGATTATCCGAGGGAGAACTACCAATCGATCACTTACACAATAGGAGCGTTCCAGATGTTTCCTAAACTGGATGTTATTCAGTTTGCCTTTTACGTCCCACAACGAGGGGCCCTACCCCAAACAGGAGAGTTCAATAGGAGTGAACTACCTGACCTTATTAAAAAGATAAACAAAGTGGTTAGGGATGGTGAAGATACTCGACCTCTATGGGGTGGGGGAAACTGTCCTCCTATAGAGTCATGCAACCCCACGCAAAATTGTAGGTTTTGCAGACACGAGGATAGATGCCCCGCACTAGGGGGTATGGTACTAGATGTGGCAAGCAATCTGGCTCGTAAAGACTTTACAAATATAAACATCGAAGATGTGTCAGATCCCGCGGCTGTTGAAGAGTTGTACAACATTTCTAAAATAGTAGAAGCGTGGGCTAAGAGGCTACGCTCTCGAGCGGTGCAGATGGCTAAAGACGGAATCGAATTTCCTAGCCTGAGACTAAAGTCAATGGGGACAACATCGTCGTTCAACTCGGTTGAAAAAGCTATACAAGTTGCAATTGATATGGGTGTATCCCAAGACGACTTAATGGGGATAGCCTCGTTACCCCTAAGAAAAACAGCCACCCTTGTAGGAGGGACCGCCGAGGCAGGTAAAAAGAAAGAAAAGGCAACAGAATTTATAGATGCCTGCGATGATGCAGGTATCATAAAAAAAGCGAACGAGCGATTTACTCTCTCGTAAGCGTAAACACAGAACCAGAAACATATAAGCATAAAACATCATGCCAAATAAAGAAAGCAAAACAGAAGATAAGGCCGAATTGGCTACCGCAACAAGTAATACTGACCTAGCTGTTAATTCGGCTATCGACTTGGGAGGGGTAGACGCTTCGGATATTGATATACCACGAATCAACGTGGTCCAGAAACAAAGTGAGATTGACTATGACGTCGGCTCCGTAGTAGTGGATAAGGTAAATTGCATCATTGAACCCGCAGAACAGGGCAAATCAATCATCCTGTCCGTGGTTAAGAAATGGCGCGAGGACGTAGACTTTGACTCTGATTACAGAGCCAAGATTGCAAATACGCGGGAGGAGTATTTAGACCTTAAGAGCACGTCTGATTATGACGTTATTGAATGGGCGGATATTACTCTGCTAATAAAACAACCTGAAGGTAACACAGATGACGTTGCATTTCCGCTGGCTATCGGGGACTGTAACTATGCGATTGGGGTTATCAACGTAGCGAAGGATGCCTATCGCAGGACGTTTAAATCGATCGCTACCTTCAAGGCGTTCAATCGAGGTGTCTGCCCGTCATCACGAATATGGGACTTCGGCTCAGAAATGATGAGTCGGGGTAAGTATTCGTGGTTCGTGCCCGCCCTGAAACCAACTAAAGAAAAACCAGATGAGGATGTGGCAACATTCATAAACTCGTTTGGGCTGTAGCATACTTATCGTAATTATTAAAATAACAGAAGTATGCCTTTAGAACTAGATATACATACAGACCCACCTACTCCTGAATTTGATATCATACAGGGAGAGGTGGAAAGAGTTGACGAAGCCATCGGAAAGCTAATGTCTCAGATTGAGGCCGCGCATGTGACCCTAAGAGAACTCAATGTTCTCCGAAGCTGTTTTCTTGCGGGGTTAGATCATGCTTGTGCAACAAATCCCGACGATGGCCAGCTTGACTTCCCGTTCGTTAATGGGGGGAAGAGTGGAGAGGAAACCCCAAGCGAGTAACATTTATTCGCTTTTAACAAAGCAGTCTACAGCTATACGAGGTTGTAGACTGCTTATTTTACCAGCCTATATTCCTGCACATGTGTGGCGTACCCCCTGTTGGGTAGCCTATCAGTAGTGAATAAAGACAAACAATATAAATCATAAATCATAAATCATGCAAAAAAATACATACGCAATAGACTTTGAGACTTTCTATTCTAAAGCTGTCTCTATAAGAATACTAGGACCCCTAGGCTACTTCTCCCACCCAGACTTTGATTGTTACCTGCTATCGGTAGTGGGCACAGATGGGTACGAGTTCGTGGGTCACCCTTCTGAATTTAACTGGGCTATGCTGGAAGGACAAGATGTTGTAGCGCACAATGCCTCCTTCGATGAGACCCTATACAAATACGGGGTAGGAGAAGGATGGTTCCCTAATGTTAATTACTCCAAATTCTTCTGCACCGCTGATATGGCGTCAGCTATAGGCCTACCACGCAACCTCGCGGGTGCTTCAGAAGTAGCACTCGGGGTAAAACCAGACAAGTCAACGCGGGCAAATATGATTAATCTACGCCCTGAAACTATGTCTGAAGAGTTCATGAAGGAGGTCAAGGAGTATGCGTTAGTAGACTCCCGACTATGTCTACAGCTATGGGAAAAGCACAAAGATGATTGGTCTGATTTTGAACGGGAAGTGAGTCGAGTAAATAGGGAGTCCCTACAAAAAGGCATCCCTCTTGACCAAAATTATTTAGTGAAGTGTATCGAATCTGTTAAGAAGTATCTGTTTGATGCAGAGGCCACGATCCCATGGCTAGGTGAAAAGCCCACCCTGTCACGACCAGCGTTTAACGAGGAATGCAGAAAAGTAGGTATAACACCACCCCCCTCACTAGCTAAAAGTAATCCTGAAGCAGTAAAGTGGATTAAGGAGAACGGCAACAAATACAAGTGGGTAAAAGCTGTAGGAGAGTGGCGGAGGATAAATTCCCAAATCAAGAAACTGGAATCGTTAGACCGAGCCACCATGCCAAACGGGAGATACTACGGAAACATTCTATATTTTGGAGCTCACACAGGAAGATTTTCGGGAGCGGGAGGTAACCTCAATCTCCAGAACTTACCTAAGGAAGAAATGTTTGGGGCAAATTTACGCCACCTAATAAGAGCCAAAGAGGGCAAGAAACTAATCGTTGCCGACTTATCTCAGATTGAAGTTAGAACACTAATGTGGTGGGCCCAAGATAAAAAAATGCTGGCAGAGATAGAAAAATCGGAGGACATTTATGAGACCTTTGCTATCGCATTTGAATTATGGGACCCTAAGAAAGGTAAGCTAAAGAAAGAGGATAATGACCTTCGTCAAATAGTTAAAGCCATCGTATTAGGTTGTGGATTTGGCGCTGGCCCCGATGCGTTTTCGGCCACCTACGGATACTCTAGGGAAGACTCAGAAGGTTACATTGCCCTATATCGTGATAAGATGAAATCAGTAACCCGACTATGGCATAGTCTCAAAGAAGATATGGAGGGTTCAAAGGTCTTAAGTGTCCCTTTTGGTATCGACTTGCCCTCAGGTAGGAGCTTAAAATATGGGGTTCTTAGAACCACCCCCCAAAGGAACCCAATATCGGGTAGGACTAGGATGGCTACAACTGCTATCTTGATGAAGAAATCCAAGAGGACCCCTGTTAAAATTTGGCACGGCCTCCTTACAGAAAATATAAGTCAAGCGTTGGCTCGGGACATAATGGCTGATATGATGCTCCGCATAGAGAAGAAAGGACTAGACATTCTGTTCAATGTACATGATGAACTCATAATCGAAGTAGACGAGGACACGGCAGAAAAGGATCTAGAAACAGTGCTAAACGAAATGTCAACACCACCCGACTGGATCCCAGATATACCCGTTACGGCGGAAGGTGACATAATGGATAGATACGAGAAATAATATTAATAGTTTAGAATAAATAAGATGAAATATTTTGTAATTAAAAATTTAAGGTCTCGTGATGTGGCCATTAAAAACAGCATAAACTCAGAGAATAAACCAAAACCGAAATTCAAATCCAAAGCAGACTACCGAGCGTGGTGTGCTAAGGATAGCACAGAGCACTTATTCTACTCAACGGTAGAGGGCGATTCCCCCAACCAACGAGTTACTAATGACAACCCACCAAGAGTTATCTACGGTATAGTAGCCGACTATGACGCCCCAGTGGAATGGGGCTCCGTAAAAAATACCCTAACCGCTAAGTGTGGGGACAAGATGCCTACTTGGATATCCGAGACGGAGTCAGGGTATATACGACTAGTGTGGGAGTTTGAGAAGCCTCTACCAATAACCATGGAGATGTTCTCAGGTTTCATGAAACATATCCGAAAAACCCTCCTGTTAGACAGACTGCTGGCAGGGTTTGACGCAACATCTATTAAGCCAAATCAATACTTCGAGATAGGTGCCAAGTGGGAAGGAATGGGGCCTAGTTTGAAGAAAGAAGTCACTCATACTGCATTTCTTAAATCGGCCAATGAGAAGCCCCCACAAACAACGGAGGTAGCTATCCCAATAGATATAGTTGGTAAAAAAATGGAGGAGGCCTACCCCCATAGATGGAACGGGGAGTTTGAGATTGGATCTCGCGGTCCCCTATTCTGGATCGACGATGGTATTGAGAGAGATGGTTGCCAAGTTGTTGAGGATGGTGTTGTCTGCTATTCAGACAGAGCAGGTAAAGGGTTCTTATCTTGGAAAGAAATATTTGGCCCCAAATTTGTTAAGGGATATGAACAAGAGAAAATGGGCAACCTTCTCGACGAGTATTGGTATAATGGTAAGTCTTTTTTCAAACTCTTGTATGGTTCTGCTGTCTCAATCACCCGCGACCAGCTTGTTCTGGAGTTACGGCAAGCAGGTTTCACGATGAAAGTGCGGAAAGGGCAAACACTCAACGAGGTAGAGAATGCTATACTAACTATATCTAACCAGAATAGGATTCACGAAATAGCACCCGTTATATTCTCTCCTGACCGAGTAGTCACATATAATAGTCACAGGATTCTTAATAACGCCGACATAACTCCTACGCCGCCCTCAGACGATGGTGACCCTAAGAATTGGCCTTTCCTTCATAAGTGGCTAAGTCAGTTGTTCCTAGACTCGTCTAGTATACCAACCATTAACTACTTCTATGCATGGATGAAACGTTTCTACATAGCTGTGACGACACATACACAAATGCAGGGGCAAGCTCTTATCCTTGTAGGCCCCACTAATAAAGGTAAATCCCTACTTTCAAATAGGGTTATATCTGCCCTAGTAGGAGGCTTCTCAGATGCCAGCGATTATTTGTCTGGCCTTACAAGGTTCAACAAGGATTTAGCTAGAGTCGCTTCTTGGGTCATTGACGACACAACTTCAGCCGCTTCTTTCCAAGACCAGCTAAAAGCGACCGAGCTAATTAAAAGGGCAGTAGCTAACCCTCGTGTGGAATACCAAGCGAAATACGTTGACTCTGTGTCCATACCTTGGACGGGAAGAGTGATCATATCTCTTAACGAAGACGCGAACTCCTTGTCAGTTATCCCCGCTTTAGATAGCTCTAACCAAGACAAAATAATAGCTCTTAAAGTTAATCCTAATGCGACTTCTGACTTCCCCGATAACGCCGCACTCGAAAAAACTATCAATGATGAGTTGCCTCATTTTGCTAGATGGCTCCTAGACTGGGATGAGCCCAAAGATGTTATGCAAGGGAGGAGGTTTGGAGTTGCAAGCTTTATTGATGGTTCAATAGCTTCGGCGGCTTACGATAACTCGAGTCGATCCAGTGTGTCCGAGTTGGTAGACTTCTTTGCCAAGAAGTGCAGGGAATACTATGATGGAGACGTGAAGCAATGGAGAGGAACTCTCACGGAGTTTCTAATAGCCGTCAGCGGTTTTAATGATGGTAGGCACGTAGGAAGATCCAACAATACTGAGTTCATCCGAAGAGGCATGTCCACTATGGAAGAAGCTAGTAAAATAAGTAGCAATGTCAGACCTGTCGTGTCCCAAGGCCACGGCGGGGGTAAGATATGGGTGATCGATATTGATTCAAAATATGATATCGATCAACTAGGGAACGTTACATAGAGTTACGAATGGGACTCCCCGCCCCGCCGAATGGGTCAAACTTGACGGTGGGGCGAACGAACCCTCGATGGGCATCCATTTCCTCCTCAAGGAGCTTCTTACAAACAGACCAATGGTAATTAGCCCTTTCCAAATCCGCATTATCTTCTGCGATCATACCCAACAAGCCGTGCTTGATTGCGTTAAGGTTACCTAGATAAATAATATCGTCATCGGAGGTTAGTGGGGTGAAGGATCTTTTTAGCAAAAGATTAACTATTTTAGTCTTGGGTGTGGGATTAGAGAGCCTGAAACGGCGATATCTGGGGACGTTACTGCCTACCCCACGGGCTATGGTCGTCTCGACACGCTTCATGACCGTTAAACCCATCACTGTGGAACCCCCAACAGATACAGAGGACCACGTATTTTGAGCGGATATCTTGAGCTTAGATCCAGAAGGTAGGGCGGAAGAAAAAATTAGGATAACGTCAACCAACCCTCCAGCGTTTAGGGATGAGGAGATGGTAACTAAGTTACCCCCAAAATCAGGGATGGCATTTAATGCTGTAACCATGTCCGTTGTATCCCCGTTTATAAGGTCTGCAATGGGGAACGAAGAGGTTTGTGTTTCAAAGGTGTTATCTCCGTTAGCGTCATATCTGAACTCGAAGGCTTCTTCAGGAGCGACTCCAACTTCCAGCGCCTTGATTTCTACGGGTGAGTTCACCTCATCGAAGGTTACGCTTTCAATCTGTGAAATGCTAAATGAATCATTATTCAGAGTAACTGGGTATGTGCCATCAAGTGAGACTGTTCCTGAATCAGGCTCCCCATCAGAGTCAATAAACTTGATTTTTACTGAGCCCGAAGTGGGGAAGGTGTATTCCTCGAAAGGCTCGAGCTCAATCAGGTATGACTTACTGGGGTCTAAGTCAATGATAGTCGGAGCATACCCATCGTCCACTAGACCAAATAATGGGTCGGGTCCCGAAGTAGACCCCGTACCCTGCACCCTGTAGTCGGCCCAAACAGACCTACTCCCAACGGGGTTGTCGTCAACGGTAGCTGAGATTAGTGATTCAGCCCCCTCAGGCAGGGACAAGTAGGGGTGATCAGTGCTCACAACGTCCTCATAAACGAGGTCACGCCAGTATCCCATACCATAAATCCGTGGAAGAACCATGTTGAGGGAGGAAAGGAAATCAAAGTCAGGGCGGACGTAGCTCGACAGAACCTTGGCAATAGAGGATACAGTAGTTGCGGGCATGGTAATAGTATAACGGTTAAGGGCTCAGGGTCAAGGGTTTAGGCTACTTCCCCTTCTTTCTGGAATAGTATCTACCATTCTTAGGGTTCTTATACACTTCATATCCTGCGTCCTCCTCCCCTTTCAAGGTCTTGTGCCACGTCTCGTGCCCCGCGCCCTTTAGCAACATGCCTGTGTTGGGGTCACGAGAACTCCAATGCCCAGTTTTATCAGGGGAGATGCCAGCCGCCTTGGCAGATTTGTAATCGTAGCCATCCCCCTCAGGGTCAAAGAGGTCCTCTGGTTTGCCCCCGCGCTTGAACTTCTCCAGTATAGCCGACAGAGTACGCTCTAAGCGGTCTGGGAAACTTTCTTCTTCCATGGTAACATTCTAAAGGTTAAGGGTTCAGGGTCAAGGGTTTAGGTAATAGACAAAACTTCCATTGTCGCCGTCACATCATAAGTGGCAGAGCTAAAACCGCTAGGCACACAATGCGCCGTGATTATACTGCCACAAGGGCTTCCAGTAATTGGCACATCAACGGTATCTTCGGGGAAAAATTCGCTTAAAATTATGGTTGTGTGGTAGCCGCCGTTTATGTAAATATCAATACCCACGTCGTATGTGTCATTGCTCCCTGCTTCTGTTGAGTCAAAATATATTTCCACAGATGACCCACACGAAACACCAAAAGAAATTTCGCCCTCATCGCTTGTGCTACCACCAGTAAAAATCTCCCACTCCCCACAATCCGTGGTTATCGTTGCGCTGTTGCCAGCCGTTACAATGTAGTCGTCAGTAAGCACACCTTTGGTTGACCTGCCCCCCTGACATGAACAACAGTAGGCCACACTATCAATAGTTATGGGTTGTATTAAATGGGCCATGCTAAATTTTAACTAAAAATGTTTTAGGGGTTGGCGTCCCTGCGATACACACATTCAGAGTCAACTCCGTCCATATGCTCGGGTCATACCCTTCGTCGGGTTCGTAACCGCCACCACCGCCACCACCACTAGGAACCCAAGCACTGGCTTTAATTTGGACGTCGTTATCCCGCTGGACGACGTCCACTGAACATTCGACCTCGATTGGGTTGTCCCCAAGCTCAGAAGCAGAAGTCCCAGACAAAGAACCTGATATACCGCGAAATTTATCCCTACCATCTAGGGTGGCTTCTTTATAAAGGACGGCGTCCCCTCCCGTGTTCTCAATTGTGCGGGTGAAATCATACCAGAAAAGAGATGTGTGGTTCGGTTTCCACGTGGGGAAGCCGTTGCCATTATCTTTTAAGGTGGCAACCTCCCATGTATAAAATCCCTGTAGGTCTATTCCCTCGGGGGAGGTGGGGACGTGGTGAGTCCCATCCCCAAAATCTGTGGTAGAAAGTTCTATCGATTCAACCTTACCGACTTCTGTGGTTGTAATTGCGGCGTAGATCGTTGAATTTAAAGGCATTGAGACGATACTATCTGGGCTACCGTCCAGCAAGGTTCCGTCTAGCTTAACCTCGTGGGCTTTACCCGTCTCTTCTACAGAGAACTCTATGAGTTGTACTGCTTGAAATAATATCTTCACTTCGCCATCCACCATGTTCAGGCTTATGGGTGTAAGTGTCGGGACTTCGTCAGGCACTTGGGGTGAAACTACCTTTGAAAAATGTGGCTGGAAAGGCGGGTCTTCAGGGAAGTCGCGTTCCGTTTGACCTGTCACGTCGGGTCGCGGATTCAAAGGTATCCCACCTAGCCTACCTACTTTGACATCTTGTGAGTTGGATTTAGCCCCGTCAAGTCCACGGGCACCATCAAGTCCACGGGCACCATCAACACCTCTGGCACCTTCAACTCTACTTGGGCCCTTATCACTGCTCTTGTTGTAGCCTTTCTTGTTGTAGCCTTTCTTGTTATCTTTACGTGCCATATAGCTAATTCAAGGGGTTATGTATGGTAGTTTTCTGGCGTAGATACCCGCCTCGGAATGGTCTTTGGTCATCTGAGGCCAAAATCTTAGATGGCCAATCAAGGTAATTTGTAGGCTCCACGGTAAACTGCCATGAACCCATCTCATAAACAGGGTCTTCAGTTCCTATAATAACAGGCACATAGGTCCCTTCATGTAAAGAGGCAGGGGCATTGAAACTAGCGAGGACTGTATTAACACTAACTGATGTAGGTAGCATCGGCTCATCAGGATTTATATCGGTGAAGGGGTCCTTCTGCCAGTGCATCTCAACAGATGCGGAGCAGGGTCCACGATACAGGCTACGTTTAAATATGGGGGTGGTAATGACATCTGCCCCTCCCCTCTTCTTATTGTAAATGTCTACTCGGAACTGAGATAATACATTAGGCCATGTGAAATTCTCGGTCGTGTTAAAAGATCTCACCAAAGTGGTGCCTTCTTCCATCTTAATGACTTGGCGTTGTCGGACAACGGCCCAATTAGCCGACGCAGAAACAGCCGTCCGAAGATATCCGTCATTCTTTAGCGCCCAGTATTCATGATCAGGATCAGCTAGGAGTTGGGCAATAGTCATATTGTTAACCTCAGGAGGGGACTCGTCCATGTGGTAAACAGTCTCTATAATATGAAGTTGCTGGCCAAAGAGGTCGTCATAGGACAAGCTTGTAATTGGTACCCTCTTTATAAAAGTCTTCTGCTCCCTAATAAACACACTATCCAGTTCCCTCTCCCCTATTCTCTTTTGTTCGGTGTCTAGTAAGATATATCCGTCCTCCGTGCTGAAGGGGTCCTTAGCAGTGATAGGCATTGCGGATGCCAATTCAGGTTGGTCTTCGCTGTATTCACTGCGTAGTGTAACATAGGATCTGACTACAGTATCATATCGAGTCCCCCCAAGGGATGCGGAGGAGAACTCCCAGTTATAGTCGTCTTGGTTATCTCGTTTGGCGGCATAGTAATAACGGTAGGATAACCTATCCCTTTCTTCTTCCTGTGACGCAAATACGAAATAATG
>MDTC01150322.1_pt1 | contig 29790 bp, 36 predicted proteins | sample 811181 | NCBI WGS metagenome assembly MDTC01 (sample SAMN05326644, study PRJNA326480) | marine metagenome | isolation source: seawater | place: Pacific Ocean: North | collected 2011 | reverse complement strand
GTTGAAGCTATAAGTGTACCTGAAGAACAAGTAGTTGAAGCTACAAGTGTACCTGATGAACAAGTAGTTGAAGCTACAAGTGTACCTGAAGAACAAGTAGTTGAAGCTACAAGTGTACCTGATGAACTTAAAGAAGACTCTTCATCTAATATAAAAAAATTGGATATTGTAGAACAACACAGTAATGTAATAGTAAATGAACAACAAGAACAATCAGTATTAGAAAATGAAAACTTATCTGATAAAATAGAAGTAAAACAAACAGGGGGAGATAATACTATACCAGTAATATCTAAAAAAGATGAAGATGATGTACCATTAAAGTCTAATCAAATTGCATCTGAACAAGCAGAACAAATCACTAAAAATATAGAAAATAAAGAACCTATAAAACTTGAAATATCAAATACTTTAAACAGTGATAAGAATACTAAAATAATTAAGTTAAATGGTCCAGAAACAAGTAAAAATATAACACATACTGTTGAAGATTCACAAACAATAGATATGAATGAAAAAACATCTGAATTGGATTTTTCAATTGATATAGAATCATTAACTCCTTCAGATAAAATAATAAAAGAAGTAGATTCTATAGAAAAAAATATACTAAATAGCCGTACTGATAATATATCAAATTATTCAGAAGAATTATCTAATAATGAAGATATAAAGGATATCCATAATGATATTATTGATACTAAAAAATCAGAAAATGATTTTAGTTTTTTTGAAGATGCTGCGTTATAAGGATATTTATCTTAAATAATTTATTTAATATAAATATAATGGCAAGTGTAAATCCTTTTATTATAGGGTTAGCAAGTACAATAATAGCAATCTTATCATATTTTATAGATCAAAAATTATCTAATGAAGAATATAATAAAAAAAAATTGATTAAAGTAGTTTTATTAGGTATATTAATAGGTATATCTAATCTGATATTGTTTTCATTACTTCAATCGAATGAAAGTATATCTACAACACAAGATATTTTAACTGGACAACCAAATTTTTAAATATTAAATAATTCTTATAATATTTAAAAATAACTTTTTTTTACAGTAATTAAAGGACCTTTTTTATTCTTAGTAATATCATAATCTTCTTCTTCATCATGATCTGGATTGTAATTATTATTATGATATTCCCATATTGAAGGATGGCCTATTTGAAAATCAGAATGAGGATCAGCTTTATACCAAAATACTTGATCTTGTAATTTATTACTTTTAGCATTATTATGAATTACAAGACATTCATAATTTTCCGTACATTGATCCATTACTTGCGAAAATATATCAAATGATGGAAACATTCCTGCATATTGTTCATATAATTGTTTTCTATTACGTACAATATTTTCTCTTAATAAAAATACATAATCAATATTTGTTCTTAGATTAGGTGGAATTCCTAACGCATATTGCATTGTAATTAAAAATAAAGATTTATAATGCCGTCCATTCATAAACAATGATCTTATATTCTTACTTCTTACCCATGAAGAATCATATAAACAATCATCAAGTATAAGAAATGCACGTGGATCAATATTAGAAGAACCAGTATTTTCTTTTTGTTGTGCATAATTTTTAACAACCTTTTTTTGTCTTGATAAATAATTTATTATAACGTCTTCTGCATATTCACCGTGTATAAATGCACTTGGCATTAACTTAGAATAAAAACTATTAGCACCCTCTGTACCACTAATAACAGTTCCAACAGGTAAGTCTTGGTGATAATATAATAAATCTTTAACAAGAAAAGATTTACCTGTTTCACGTTTACCAATAAATACTACTACTTTATCATTCTCTATTTTGGACATATCAAATTTAGTTAATTCCATTGACATAGTTACTATTTATTAGTTATAATAATAGTATATTTTACGCAATAAGTTTAAAGATTAAACAAAAAAAAAATAATTATGTTAATATGGACTTATCAGATAAATTATACAAAAGTCTTGGAATTAGAATAATTTCTAAGAAGGAATTTAATAATATACAAGAAAATATATCTGATTTTTATAATATACATAATTTTACTTATTTTAATCCAAATATTAATTTGTTTACAAATTATCCAAAAGAATATCATGCACTAAATAATAAAACAAAACTTGTAAAATTATTAAAGAAGGGAGAACGAAAATCAATTTCAGGATTTTTCTATAAAGCTTTATTAAAAACAAATTTAAATAGATGTTTATATAAAAATGTATTTGTAAAAGAAATACCATTATTTACAGCACATAATATTCATTATTATTATAATAATGTTAATAAATCTGTTACATCATTTTCTAATACAAATAATATTATATCATCAATTCTTTATAATTTAAATGAAGAAGCAAATATAGAAATTTTTGTAAACTATCTTGTATCAAAACTTAGAGAATTAAATATATCTCCACATTTTTGTGAATATTATGGGTCATATAACGTTAATATTAATAAATTTACATATGATGTTACTGATGACGATTATATTATTAATAATTTGGATAATCTAACAAGTGATGATAATATACCTATGCGGATTATAAATACAGATGGGTTATATATTGAGTATACTAATACTCCGTGTTATTTATTAATTACAGAAAAATTATGTCATGACGTATCTTATATGAAAGATAACAATTTATTAACATATGATTTTACTTTATCGATTACTTTTCAAATATTTTCAGCAATAGTAGTAATGAATAATTTGTTTGGAATTAAACACAACGATTTACATTTTGGTAATATTATGTTAAAGAAAACTTCAAAAAAATTTTTATATTATAATATAAATAATTCTTATTATAAAGTACCAACATTTGGATTTATTATATGTATATTTGATTGGGGAAGATCAACCTATAATTTTAATGGATATATAGGAAAAAATACAATTTATTCATCATCGAAAGATTGTTTTAAACAATATGTTTACAGACGTATAAATAAAAAAGGTTGTAAAAGTATAGAATTAGATAACAATTTATGGACTGACATAGTTATGGTAAGTCATAGTATATTGCATGAATTTAAAGATGTTTTAAAAGATACACATTTAGAGGAATTATTATTAAATAATATAATTACATCTAATAATCAACAATTAGATATTGATATATTTGATTGGGAGCTATATTTAAATATTACACATAATAAATTTAATATTAATCCAAAAAATTTATTACTTCATAAACTTTTTAATAAATTTAAAGTTAAGAAAAAGACTGTAAAAAAACAGCAAATATACCCTGTTTTATTTTGATCTAATTTGTAATAAAATTAGAAGTATTATTTATTTTAGTACTATCTATATCATTTGGATATTTCGACCAAGCATCTGCCTTGTTAAACATATCACTATAGGTATTTTTTAAATTTGTCTCCGTTATTTGTTCTTCATAAAAATTACGGGGTACATATCTATATTCTATTTTAGGTAATGGGCATTTGCTGAAATTTTCCATATAACCCTTAGTTATAAAAATAACTCCTATTATAAAAAATATTAATATTAAAGATTTCATTTATTTTATATTAATATTTTTTTATTGTTTATTCTTTTGTTTTAACCACGGATCTTCATCATTTAATGAATTTTCTAAATTAGTAATTTCTGATTTTTCATCATTAACAGGTTTATTTTCAGTATTAGAATCATTATTTTCAATACTTTTTTCTGGTTCTTTTTTAGCTAAAGAAGCTTGGTCTCTGGCATATTCTATATTTTCTTGGAAATGTTGATCTTTTTTATCTTGATTTTCTTTGTATTTTTTAACTAAAGTATTTAACTCACTCTCAGCATATTCTTGTGATTCTATATTATGCGGATTAGGATCCCAAGGTAACCAAAATCCAACCTGTCCTACATATACATTAAAACCTTTATCATTTTGTTGTAGTTTTTTTGCTTTAGATTGTGCTTCTTGTAGTGTATCATAACTTCCTCTTACTTTAACACCTCTAACAGTTGTTTTAAATTCATTTTTTTCATAAAATTCAGATTCAAGTTTTTCCTGATTTATATAAAGAAAATCCTTGTATTTATCTTGTATAGTGTTTTCATCTAAATCATATTGTTTCGCCATTGTTTTTAAAAAACAATTAATAATAAATACATCTTTATTTACAAGTACCTCTTCGGGAGATACAAATGATATACAACAATAATTTTGTCCTCTTATTTGTGGATCTGATTCCAAAAAATCTTCATTATCACTCATTTATATAAAATATAATAAAAAACTTTAAGTAAATATTTTATATAAATAAATTATTTTCTATTTATAATATATATAATTATGGACACATTAAGAAATGAACTAAGTGATTTACAATCTGCCTTTGATCTTCAAGAAGTTGTCAAACGCGCTGTTAAATATTTAATAGAAGGCGGAGCTGTAGCAGTAGCTGCGTACTACATACCTAAAAAACAAATGAATGTAGAAGAAATTGTAATGATTGCAATTACTGCTGCCGCTACATTTGCGTTATTAGATATGTACGCCCCAAGTATCGGAAATGCTGCCAGACAAGGTACTGGTTTTGGTATAGGTGCTAACATGGCTGGTTTTCCTGCTGTAGCTTAAATGTATAAATTAATATTAATATAACTAAAGATTTATTAATATTAATATTAATAATAATAATATGTCTTATACACTAATTACAGGTGGTCTTGGATATATTGGAACACATATATGCGTTGAGTTAGAAAAAATAACGGATAAAATAATAATAATTGATAATTTTTGCAATTCTTCAAGAAATATAGAAATTAATTTAAAAAAACTCGTATCTACAATAACTGTTTTACAATGTGACTTATTAAATATAAATATTTTACGTGGTATTTTTGCAACATATAATATAACATCGGTAATACATCTTGCATCATTAAAATCAATAAATGAATCAATAAAACATCCCATAATGTATTATGATAATAATATTACAGGAACTTTAAATTTGCTTAAAGTTATGAAAGATCATAACTGTTTTAATTTAGTATTTTCATCATCAGCATCAGTATATGGTAATCAAATTAATCAACCTATATCAGAATCTACTTATAATTTATCTCTTCTAAATAACCCATATGCAAATAGTAAATTATTTATAGAAACTATTCTTACTGATATATCAAAAGATACTTATTGGAATATTATAATATTAAGATATTTCAATCCAGTAGGGTGCCATCCATCAGGATTAATTGGTGAACTTCCTAAAAATAAACCAAGTAATTTATTTCCATCAATTATAGATGTTTATAAAGGGAATGTAGATTGCTTAAATATTTATGGTACTGATTATAATACTAAAGATGGAAGTTGTATACGTGATTTTATACATGTAGTAGATTTAGCAAGGGCACATATATGTGTATTAAATTACATTAATTTAAATAAGAAAATCAATGGAATAAAAATATATAACGTAGGGACCGGAATAGGTTATAGTGTTTTTGATATTATAAATTGTTTTAATAAACATATTAAAAATAAAATTAAAATAAAATATTGTAAAAGACGATCTGGTGATATACCAATATGTTATGCTGATAATAAATTAATATTACAAGATTTAGATTGGAAACCTTTTTATAATTTAGATAATATGGTAACTGACTCTTTAAAATGGGCTAACAATATTAATAGCGTGCGCGGTATAAATAACTCGCTCTATTATTAGAATTATTAAGTTTAATTTCATATTTTTTAATAAGGCTAATTAATTCATCCTTAGAATATGAACGTAATTCTGCACCTGATATATGTATAGATCTATAATTAAGAATTTTAATAAGCTTTTCTGAGTAAAAACTCTTTGTGTGAATCGACATTTTTTTATTAACGTTAATAAAAAAATATCATCAAATTTATACTGTTGGTATATATTGCCATTTTAGTTCGTCACAAATTTTTTTCCATACTTCATCGTGTTCTTGTAATTTTTCACGTGATTTAAGTAATCTACAATAAGGTAGATATTCATCTTTATCTAATAATTGGAAGAATTTGTAAAATATGTATGGATATGAAAAAAAATTACTTCTATCAGAAGGACAATATTTCATCCAAGGTCCCTGAATTTCTTTAAACATATTTCTTACTTTATCTTCTAATTCACCTGTAATAACGGGTGCAGGTTTACCAGTAATACGGTTCGTTATATAATGACAATGTTCATAATATTTTGTTAAATCTAATTTTTTTAATATATCGCGAACCTTTTCAACACTTAATTGTTTTAAATTTATATAAGATTCTTTTTTTAATTCTTGAATAATTTTATCAAAAATATCTTCACTTATATCAGTCGATTCTTTTGCTTGAAATTGTGATAACCATTCATTTGCATGATTGATTTTCTTATATGCAAAATATGTTAATTCTCTTGGTGGCTCTTTATATGATGGTGTATCACAATCTACTAATATTTTTTCTTCATTTCCACATTTAGGACATATCATGCAGCCATGAATATTATCTTGAATACGTGGAAGATGACAAAATGGACAATTATCTAATTCTTCATTAGAAATATTATTGACACTCTTAATATGATTTGTATCTACTATACTTAGATATGTGTCCATTATATCATTTTTACTATTATATTCAGATTTTGAGATGTTTTTTACATTTGGTTTTTTTTTACCAAAAAAATCTAATACAGTTTTTTTATTAGTAGTTGATGTACAATTATTTGAATATGTAGCGTTATCATTATAATATTCATATAATAAATGACTAGTATCCATCATATATTTAGTTAATCCTCGGTTAGATTCAATATCATCTATTTCATATTTTAAATATTTTATTTTTTCTACAACGTCTAACTTATCGTCTAATTCTTTTTCACTTAATTGATTTGTTAAGACTTTATTATAATTATTTAATATATTTTGCATTTTATCTAATTCTTCTTTTTTTTCATTTAATATTTCCTTCCTTTCTATTAATTGATTAATTTTATTAGTATGCCGGCTATCTATAGTAGTCTGAATTGTATGATTATTTTTTTTTGTATATGCTTTCTTTTTTTTCCCCTTAAATAGAGACATTTATATTTAAAATATTTATAGTCTTTAAATAAAAAATAATTCGTTTGTAACAGCTAAATAGATTATTATATAATATATTATGGATAATATAGAAAATAAAGAAAGTAGTCCTAATCTTGATATGATTACTATATATAAAATGTCGTTTATATATAACTCTATTCTTAATGGTTGGACTGTTAAAAAATTACCTAATAATAAATTTGAATTTAGTAATAATAAAGATGAATTAAAAAAAGAATTTTACTTAGACAATTTTCTGAAAGATTTTATTAAATCCAATCTAAATATAAATCATATAATCAATAGTAATGCATAAAATAATAATTAGAATATATGATCATAAGAACTTTAAATATATGCGTTAAATATAAAAAAATATCTTTTAATATATATATAACCGATGGGAGGTGGATTAATGCAATTAGTAGCCTATGGGGCACAAGATATTTATTTAACAGGAAACCCTCAGATTACTTTTTTTAAGGTAGTCTATAGAAGACATACAAATTTTTCCGTTGAAAGTATAGAACAGACTTTTAATGGAACTGCTGATTTTGGAAAAAAAGTTAGCTGTACAATTTCGCGTAATGGCGATCTTGTTCACCGTATATATTTACAGACAACTCTTCCAGCTCAATCTACTACTGGAACTGGAACTGCCGTTACTTATAACGGAACTGCTGATATGCAAGGTGGAATAATAAGATGGGTTAATTGGGTTGGTGAAAAACTTATTAATTATGCAGAAGTAGAAATAGGTGGTCAACGTATTGATAAACATTATGGCGAATGGTTACATATTTGGAATCAATTATCAAATACCGCATCACATGATGAAGGATATCAACGCATGGTTGGAAATATACCATCATTAACAACTAATATTGCTGGTTCTCTTGATGGAAGTAGTATAGATGCACAAAATTTATACATACCTCTGCAGTTTTGGTTTTGTAGAAATCCAGGACTTGCATTACCACTTATAGCATTACAATATCACGAAGTTAAAATTAATATTGAATTTGAAGAACTTAAAAATCTTTTCATTGCACAAACAACTACCGCTAATACAATTGATAATGCAGCCGTAACTGGTTCATTAAATAATACTTCATTATGGGTAGACTATATATTTTTAGATACAGACGAGCGGCGTAGATTTGCACAGTTATCACATGAATATTTAATAGAACAATTACAATATCCTGGTGAAGAAACAATAACAACTAAAACTAATAAAATTAGACTTAATTTTAATCATCCAGTTAAAGAATTAGTATGGGTTGTTAAAAAAACAGCATCTATTGATTTTAAACAACATTTTAATTACTCTGATCAACTTGATAGTTCTCCTGCTTTATCTCATTATCATACTGGTAATAGAATTTTACAATCAATAGTTGAAAATGTTCGTGTATCAGGCGCAGGCACCGATTTAGAACTTACAAATATGGATAAAGGTAAAAATGCTTGTGCATCTGCTAAAATACAACTTAATGGTCAAGATCGTTTTTCAGTAAGATCTGGTGATTATTTCAATTTTGTCCAACCTTACAATCATCATACACGTACACCACATACAGGTATTAATGTATATTCATTTGCACTTAAACCAGAAGAACATCAACCTTCTGGTACTTGCAATTTTTCACGCATAGACAATGCTAATTTATTTTTAACTGTAACTACAAATACAACTTTAACAGGTTCATCTGGTAACCCTCAAATTTCTGATGGTAAACTCGAAGAAAATATGGGTACGGCACCAACAAGTACCAATGCACGTGTAAATGTATATGCGGTTAACTATAATGTATTACGTATTATGAGTGGTATGGGTGGTTTAGCATATTCTAATTAATTAATTAATATTTTTATTTAAATAGAATTTTATTCTATTTAATTAAATGACTCAAAAAAAACAAGATAATGAAGATAATAAAAGTAGATCGTCTGTTTCTACTGAATTAATTGATCCGCATAATGATGAGAAATGGGCTAATAATGAAAGTGTTATTCGTAAACAATGGCTTAATCAACTTCAATATGTACTTATATTTCTGCAATTCTTTAATGATACAATTAAAGAAAAAGAGGCAACAGTTGGATGGTGGATTATATTAATAACCTCTTTTATATCATTTATGACCCTTTTTGATTTAGAACAACTTGGAACAAATACCGATTTCAATACTAATTATAATTGGGCTAAATCAGTTATGTTGTCTGGTCTTTCAATGACAACTACACTCCTTGCTGCTTGGGCAAAAAAAAAGGGATTTGTTAAAAGAATAAAGGATATTGATAAACGTGTATTTTCTATTGAAGCATTACATGGAAGAATATCATCTGTTTTAGATCTTCCAACTGAAGACCGTCCTCAATATATTTCATTTTATAAAACAAATATAACCGAAGTTCAAGATATGTTATGTTATAATCAACTTATTTCGCCTACAGAATTAAATTTTGTAATGTATATTATAACTAAAAATTATCCTACATTAGTTAAAGATGTCCATCCGTGGTATATACAAGACCCTGAAACTAAAATATTTAAACCTGATTATCATTATGGTAAAAATTTAATTGCAAGTTATGAAAAACAACTATTTAATAGTGTTTGTGTTAGAATATTTTCTTGTTTCTTTTGTAAATCTCAATGTTGTAAAAAAATTGATGATGGTAATCCATGGACATCTAAAATAGATAATTCTGAATTAAATTCTGATATTGAATTACATAATTATGTAAATGAGAATATAAACAATTTAGATGAAAAAAAAAATAAAACAGATAATATAGTTATTAATGTTGAACACTCTTAATGTTAATCTTCATCAGGTGCTAAACCTATTTTTTTTAGATGTCGCAAAGTAATTACACCAGCTTTACTCGGTTTTTTTTCCAACTTATATTTAATATTCTCTATAACTGATTCTGTTAAATTAGTTATAGTTTGTATCGATGCGGTGTCTGTATACATTTGAGCTGCTGGTGCACCATGTGCCATTTTAATACTTTGCCGGTTAACATACCATTGAAGATATCCCCAAATAAAATGGATAAAAGACTTTACAGATATAACACCTGCACAATTTAAACATATTTTTTGCTCTTGTCCTAATAATTTTGTAAAATTATATATACCTTTTGAATATTTATTACTACAATTTGGTCTTTGCGATACCCCCTTTTTAATACAAAGTTTATTATTACAATCTTCAAATAAATCACCACCCATTCGTTTATTATTACGCGGTTTACAATCATTTCGACATTTAATACAAAGTTTAAATTTTTTTTTAAATGGTGATTTTCTTGGTGATAGATATTTTACAGGACAAGTAGTAGAACATTCTTCACATTTAATACAACTTTCTGGTTTATTATTACCAGATTTACCTTTTTTAAGTTCTTCATATATTTGATGAATATAAATCTCACTTTTTGATATTCCAGGAATATTTTTAATAAGATTGTTTATATTTTTAGGTATATTAAAAATACTTAATGGTTTACCTCCCTTTTGAGAACGACGTCGAGAATTTTGTAATTTTGATTTAGATGATCTTGGTTTGCCTCCCTTTTGAGAACGCCTCCGGGAATTTTGTAATTTTGATTTAGATGATCTTGGTTTACCTCCCTTTTGAGAACGGTGCCGGGAATTTTGTAATTTTGATTTAGATGATCTTGGTTTACCTCCCGTTTGAGAACGCCGGTAGGATTTTCGTAATTCAGACATATATATATATTAGTGTTTTATTTTCAAGAACCTTTATTGATTTTTTATATATTTCATAATTTTCACGCCAATATCCACTTTTAGTACGTATATATTTTTCACGGATATACTTGTTTACAATAAGATAAATAAAGATCCGCTGATATAGCTTATATAAATTATTAGCATTATCTTTAATATTCCCATTAAAATATTTGTTTGCTAATTGATTGTATTTAGAGTTGCTTTTAATTGTATCATCTATATTTTGTTTTTTTGGTATTTTATTATTCATAATAGCTTGAAATATAATTACAGCTATATCAGATACATTTTTCTTTTCATACAGTCCTTTTTTAAAGTTATTACAATTACAACAAACATCGTTACAAACATCTTTAGTTAAACATCTAAATTCACCTAAATAATTGCAAATCTGACAATGTCTACAATCAATAATATTTTCGGCATATTCAACAATTTTTTGTAATTTATCAACTTGATGATTTATATATTTATCAGATATAGATGCCCCTGTCTTATTAAATCTAATTAATCTTTCTGCCATTATTTTATCCTGATAATTATAATACATAATGCAATCGCTTTTTAATCCATCTCTTCCTGCACGGCCAATTTCCTGATAATAATTTTCAATTGAAAACGGCATATTAAAATGTATAACAAATCTAACATCTTCTTTATCTATACCCATACCAAATGCAATTGTAGCAGCAATTATTTTTACATCACCTTTTTGCCATTTATCTTGTGTTTCTTTACGTATTTTATTATTTAAACCTGCGTGATAAGGTAAACAATTAATATTTTGTTCCTGTAATTTACAGCTTAATTCTTCACATTTTTTACGAGATAAACAATATATAATACCTGTTTGATTATTATATATAGTTTTTATTCTATTTGCAATATCCGATATAGTTTTTATAATTTTATCACGTTTAATAATTTTTAAATTAAGATTTGCTCTAAAATATGATATAGTATATGTTTTATGATTATTAAGTTGTAATAAATGTTCTATATCACTTCTTGCTTGAAGCGTCGCTGTAGCTGTTAATGCCATAATAGGCACATTTTTAAAATAATCTTTAATATGTGTTAATTTACGGTAACTGCTTCTAAAATCATTACCCCATAATGATACACAATGAGCTTCATCTATAACGAACCTTTTTAATCTACCACACTCTTCTAATAGCTTTAAATTTTCATAAAAATCTGTATTTGTTTCTAATGTTTCAGGTGTAGTATATATAATATTTTTATCATAATTTTCAGAAATCATTGAATCTAAAATATTCCTTTTTTTAATAACAGAAATATCACCAAATAATGCATCTGCTTTAATTTGTTTATTGTTAAGATTAGCAACTTGATCATTTATTAAGGATTTCAAGGGGGATATAACTATTGTAATTCCCTTTTCTATTAACGCAGGTAATTGATAACATATACTTTTACCTGATCCAGTTGGTAATATAATAAATTGATCAATATTAGATAGCGCATCTTGAATAATTTCTTTTTGCGGATATCTAAATGTTTCGTATCCAAAATATTTTTTTAGATCATTTTCTAAAATTTGAGACATTTAAAATTAAATTGTTAATTTTAATTAAGTCAAATTTAAATAACATTTTATTTATTTATTTATATACTCTATAATAGAATGGATACCTTATTTTGGGGACCTGATTGTTGGAAATTATTACATAATATTACACAAAATTATCCGATAAATCCTACAACCTATAATAAAAAAAAATACAAAATTTTTTTCAATTCTATTCATAGTATTTTACCTTGTGTCTATTGTAGAATATCTTTTAAATTATTTACTAAAGAACTACCAATAGATAACTATCTTGATACTAAAACAAAATTATGTAAGTGGCTTTATTTAATTCATAATAAAGTAAATAATAAATTACGAAGGGAAGGTCAAAATATACCAAAAAATCCATCATTTAAAATCATTTATAGTAAATATGAATGTGAATTAAATCACTATAATATTAAACCAATGAAAACTCCTGGTATTGACTTTTTATATTCAATAGTATTTAATTATTCATTTTCAAATGATAATTTAAATAAAAAAAGTTATACAGATTATATTCATTTTTTTAAATCTCTAAAATATGTTATCCCATTTAAATATTTTAAGACAGTTTATAGTAGCTATATAAAAGAATTTCCTATTAGTAAAAATGTTTGTAATGATATATTTAAATTATGGATATTTGGATTAGATGAAACTTATTCTAAATTATTCAACTTAAATAGTAAATGCTTTAATAAAACTAATAAAAAATATGAACAATATAAAGCAAAATGTATTATAAATACGTGCCGCTCAATCAATTAATTTCATAATTTCTTTATTATATTGTACACCATAAACATTATGATTTCTCCATATGAATGATATATTCTCTATATTATCAAATTCACGGTCTGTATTTGGTTCTTTATGTGCAATAAACCAAGCTCTTTTATGAAAAACATCTATTGATTCATTTAATTCACGATTAATTTTATATATTTTTTTATTGAAGTGAATAATAATATATTTCATTTATTATAAAATAAATTATTAATAATAATCAAATTTAATAATTTATTTGCATTTATTATACTCGGCTTTATTATTATTCCATGCATGATTTTTTAAACCACTATATTCTTGATGTAATGCGGGTATTCTATTATATGGGTGTTGTCTGCCACGTATGTTATTGTTACTATCATTATTACATACTACAATATTTCCATATCCACGTGCATTCGACCATGTGTGAACACTAGATACATTGAAATCGACTATATTATCTTGTATTACATTTTTAGGAACAGAATAATTTTTACAATGAGTTGTATTTGTTTCATCTACAACTCTATTATTTTCTAAAACAACAGGTTTATTAGAGCAATTATTATAATTAGTATTACAAGGTAATTTACCTACGCAATTAATCCTAAATGCATCTGGAAAAGAACTCATATATTATATAAACATAAAATTATTTAATCAAATATGATAATTTTAGAAATTACTAACCAATAAGTAATTAAACCTAAAATTATACAGATCATAAATTTAAGAAACGTAGTTCCCATAAATACATTCTCTGATGGGTTTGATAAAAACATTATTAAATTAATAACAACTAATATTGTAACAAATTTAACAAGTTCATTATATAATGTTTTATATTCTTCATCAACTTTATATTCTAATTTAATGTCCATTTATATATTTGCAGAAAAAAATAAGACAAAAATTATTTAGTATAATTATAAGTTTAAATATAAATATTAATTTATCTGGAACAATTAAATGAATATGAAAAATATGATAATTGTATTATTTATAGCTGTTATTATAATGGGCTTATTTAGTTTATATAGACATATTAACACAGTTAATAATAGGTTAAGTACAATAGAGACCTTTTTAAGTAACTCAGGTAATAATATAACCAATAATTTAAGTTATAATGCTAATTTAGATAATAATAATGGTAATAATGATAATAATAGTAATGATAATGATAATGATAATGATAATGATAATGATAATGATAAAATTATTGATACTACAAATAATTCTATAGAATCTAATAATAGTATTGAAAATACAAGAAACGAGGTAAATCAGTTAAATAATGAAATTGAAAGATTAAATAATTTAATTAATTCTGAGTCAGATTCTGAAAATATTCTTGATAATAAAGAGAGTGATAGAATAAATGATATTTTAAATGAAGAAGATTATAGAAATTCTTTACTTAAGGTATCAAATACAGATCCTATAACATCTGAATTACAAGAATTAATAAGTAATATAAGTAATAAAGATAAAACTAAGCATATTTCATCTGAATATGATGATCTTGCAAATGTAAATAATGATAATAATTCTGAACTTAATGCTTTAATAAAAGAAAAACCATTGATACAAGAAAATGAAAGTGTAGATAATTTACAGAGTGTAGATAATTTACAATCAAATCAAAATATCGAATTAAGTAGTACACATTCTGGTGCTGAAATCAAATCAGAAATCAAATCAGAAGTTAAATCAGAAATCAAATCAGAAGTTAAATCTAAATCATTAAACGATATAAACGATATAGAAATTGATGTTATAGTATCTAAATATAATTTAAAAGAATTAAAAGAAAAATGCAGACAAAATTCATTCAGTCAGAGTGGAACTAAAAAAGATTTAGTTGAACGTCTTTTACAAAATTGTCCAGAAGAATTAATAGAAAATAGTTCAAATACAATGAATATTTCTGATAATTAAGTTACCTCACATTATAATAAAATATTAGAATATTATATATACTATGAGTTGTCATAAAACAAGTGATAATAAACATTTTGACTGTCCACCAAGAATGGACGATGGTAGACATTTTACAGATTATAGACCGAACTGTCATGTAAATAACTTAGTTAGATCAAATAATGCTATTATGAATTCACATCAATACAGGATGTTTTTAACACATAATAGTGAAAAACTTATGAACTTAAATAGATCGTATGCTTCACAGAAAAATAATTGCGGCGGTTGTGAAAATACTTTATTACCTGAACAATCAACGCAAGTATGTAATAATCATTCTTGTAATACTGATTTTGTTAATAAATCAGGTCTTGGTATTGGAAGAGACCACGGTAATTCATCACAATGTGATAATTGGCCTAATCAAAACCGTAATAATAATTTATCTAATTGTTGTGCCACTAAAAATGATTTACATAATTATTATAATCACGCTGATACTGTAGCACAAGGTAATACAATAAAAAGAAAATCTGTTCCATCTGGTGGCGACATTATGCAAGGTGGCGATCCCGAACCTTATAATCTTTAATTAAAAATATTATTAAATTTAATAATATAATTAATTAAAAAATAAAGTAATATTATATAATGTGTGATAATTTGCGTGAAAAAATTTCAGAAAAATATACTTGTGAAGGTATTGTATTAGACAGTGGCAAAGGTGAATATGTTGTTAAAGGTTCTATCCAAACATTAACACCTAATGCAACCTTATTATTTTGGGCAGCAAATCCTCCTACATATACTACTTCATATAGTGGGTCAGGATTACCATTTCCTAATCCAGATGTTGCATTTGAAAATACATCTAATAAAGGTGCCGTAAAAATTAATGGAGGAACATTTGAATTTAGAGTACAATATCCAAATTCATATTATGTTGGATTAGGTTCATTATATATACCTCCAAGTGTTTTTGTTAAAGTATGTGAACCTGGAAAAAGAAGTGAAATTAATACTATTACATTAGGTAATGGTATACCTTTTAGAATGTTAACATATCCACCATCTTATGGAAGTGTACCAAGACAAAATCCTCATTTTTATTCAGGTAGAAATAATCTTCCACATAGAACACAAGAACAAATATTAAGAGACAGTGGATTTCCTTCTAATAATGAAATGCCAAATAATTTCTGGGGTAATGCTGTTCCTCATGAATAAATTTGATAATATTTTTAATTTACAATGTATATTAAAAATGGTACTTATTTTTGATAATATATACGGATATATTCCTTATTCAGATATTGAAACTCGTTTTTTAGACTCTTTATGGGTTAAAAGACTTAAACGAGTAAAACAACTGGGTCTTTTAGATCATGTATTTCCATCTGCATCTCATTCAAGATTTGAACATAGTGTAGGAGTATCTTATTTAGCTGAGAATTATATTAATATTTTAAAAAAAAATTCTGTAAATTTTAATCCTTCTAAAGAAGATATAATGTGTGTAAAATTAGCTGGTTTATTGCATGATGTTGGACACGGACCATTTTCTCATGTTTTTGATAATATTGTAATAAAAAAACAAACTAAAAAACATGAAGAACGTTCAAAAGATATAGTTGAATTAATTTTTAAAGAAATAGGGACATCAAGTGGATTCAGTAGTGCTTATATAATAGATTCTATTAAACAAATGATTGAACCTGATTCAGATATTTATACAAAAAACGCATTATTTAATATAGTAAATAATTCTATTAATTCGATTGATGTTGATAAACTAGACTACTTACAAAGAGATCCGCGACATATTGGGTTAGATTATTCATTTGACCCTTCACGTATTTTAAATAAATCATTTATTAAAAATAATGAAATTATATATAGTTCATCTCTTTCTTCAAATATTTTAGATATGTTTCTAACGCGTTATAGATTTCATAAAGACATTTATAATCATAAAACAGTAAAACTAATTGAGGTAATGTTAGGTGATGCATTATTATATGCAGATAATTATTATAACTTTTCAGATATATCATCTAGTGATTTATTAAAATATGATGATAGTATTTATAATACGCTGTTATTTACAGATAATAAAGAACTATATCAATCAAAAAATATTATAGAAAGGATTGAAAAACGTAATTTATATAAACAACTTTGGACAGGATCATCTTCTTCAGATGAAATAGAAGATCTTACATCAGATAGATTTCCAGATTGTAAATCAACTGACTTAAGAACAATAAGTATGAAATTTAATTATTGTAATGGTAATTCGTCTCCATTAAATAATATTAAATTCGAAACTGACGGTTCAATTATAAAAGGAGATACTATCTATATCGATAAACTTATGCCAAGTGTATATGAAGAAAAAACATTTATGATTTATTCAATTAAATAATACTTAAAACATTTAAATAATACTTAAAACATTTAAATAATATAACTATATGGTTAAAATTATTTCATTTGATGTAGGAATTAAAAATTTAGCATATTGTTTAATAGAATTTGCAGATGATAAATCTTATAAAATTATTAATTGGGATGTTATAGATATAATTGATAAAATATTAGAAAAAAATATAAAATGCTCAGTTAACACTAAGGGAAAATTATGTAATAATGTTGCAATTAATTGTGTTAAGACAGATAGCAAAGATATAGGGTTTTGTAAAAATAAAAAATGTCAAGCAATTGCTAAAAGTACATATAATGAAAAACTCCTTAAAAAAACTAAAATAATAAGTCTTAAAAATATATCATTATTAGAATTAACATCACATTTAATCTTAAAATTAAAAGATATACCCGAATTATTAAATGCTGATATTGTTGTTATAGAAAATCAACCAGTTCTTAAAAATCCTACGATGAAATCAATACAAATGGTTCTTTATAGTTTTTTTTTAATATATGGTGTAACTTCAGATAATTCATTAAATAGTATTGCATTATTTAATGCAGGTAAAAAATTAGATATATATGATGGACCTAAAGTAGATATAAATTGTAAACCTGGAAGCTATTCAGAGCGTAAAAAATTATCAATAGAATACACTAAATGTATTCTTAAAAATAACTCTGATAAACTATCATTTTTTAATGATCATAAAAAAAAAGATGATTTAGCGGATGCTTTTTTACAATGTTTAACTTATTATAAAAAAAAACTATAATGCGTAATTATATAAGAATAGTTTTCTAAAAAATATTAAATGAGTAATATAGAAGTTTCAAAAAATAGACCGGATAAACAATTTTTAGTAAATAATGAAATTGAAGAGGTACTAAGTGGTGGCAGTAATGATCAAAAAGTTAGAATTAATAAAGTAGATAATACACAAGTAAACAATGGTCATATAAAAGATAAAATAGAATTATCATCAAATAAAGATGTTGATATTGGATTAGAATTATTAGTAAACAAGGAAAAAATAACTAAAAAGGAAAATAATAACAATACTGCTTTAAATTTAAATGACAATTCAAATACATATGGTAATCAAGTTATACATAATAATACTTCTAATACAAATAACCAAGATACAAATGTAATTAATCTCGATAATTCTCCAGAAATTGACTTTAATACAATGATGAGTAATTCTAAAATTGATAATGATCTTAATTTAGATAGAACATCAAGACTAAGTCAAAGTGAAATAGACGCATTTATTGATAATAATGATGCTGCTGTTAAACAACCACAATTAGTAACTCAATTAGATATGGACAATATATCAAATAACAATATGAATAATTTTATAGAAAAAAAAAGTCATCAAAGTCATCAAAGTCGTCATAGCCGTCATAGTAAAAAAAGTCAAGGTAATTTATTTAATGAAGATGATAGACAAAGTATTGGTAATAAACCCGTAATAAATAATTTTCAAGAATATAATTATGATCCACATAAAGAACGTAAAGAAAAAGAAGAGATATTATGGCAATTAGAAAAATACAGGAGATTAGGTGTTCAGGGTGTCCGTAAATATAATATGTCCAGTGATTTAGAAGAAATGCGAGGTGAATATATTAAAATTAAAAAGGCCCGTGAATTAGAAGGATCAATTAAATTTCAAAGAAAATGTCTCGTAGCATTTGCTACAGGTTCAGAATTACTTAATAATAAATTGGACTTTCTTGATTTTAAATTAGATGGTTGGTCTGAACAAGTAAATGAAAATATTAATGAATATGATGAAGTATTTGAAGAATTACACGAAAAATATAAAGAACGGGCTAAAATGGCACCTGAATTAAAATTAATGTTTATGATGGGTGGTTCAGCCTTTATGTACCATATAACTAATTCTATGTTTAAAAATTCAGTACCAGGTATGGAAGATATAATGAGACAAAATCCAGAATTAATGAAACAATTTGCAAATGCTGCTATCAATCAGATGGATGGTGAAAAACAATCTGCTGCTAAATTTTTTAATAGTTTTACACCTGGAAATGATCCGTCATTTTCTAATCATCATCCTGCAAATCAACGACCAATGCCAACACCACCTGATTATAATAGACATTCCGGACCTATTCCAATACCAACACCTTCTAATTCAACAGGTAATTTTAATAATATGTCTGGTGTAGAAGAGGTTACATCTAATAAATCAGCATTTAATAACAGCAGTAATAAAATTCCAGAACCTGTTGGAGTAGATGATATATTAAATGAACTAAAATCTAATACGGGAGATATTTCAGATATCACTTCAAGAACCAGCCGCAATGGTAATATAGCCAGAGCCAGAGGACCTAAAAGATCTATTAATTTAAATCTTTAATATAATTAATTAATTATTACTAATAATTATTTAATTAGAATATTTAATTAGAATCTTTAATTTTACCTGCCTTTTTTAAAATGTTATACGCACGTTCTATTTCATCAGCCGATATTTCACCATCATTATTTAAATCTAAATCCCTTAAAGTTTTTGGAAGAATACAATTATCACTTTTAGTATTAAACAAGTTTAATACTAATATTACGAATGATGCAGTTATAATTAACGATGCTATTATATCGCGTGTAGCAACAAATGCAACTGTAAAAATAACAACTCGTCTTAAAATTTTTGAAGATAAAAATTTTTTATGTCCATTTCCTAAATCTATATCTATATATTTCGAACCCATATTTAATAGAATCATTGCCACTGCATAAAAATATTTGTTATTATTAATATTACTAATTATTAAATCAGAATTATTTGCATTATCCATTTATATATAATTCTTTTTTTATATCCAATTTATTTATTAGAATTCATAAAATTTTCTAAATTATGAATAGCATCATGTAAATTTTTAAATGTATCATTCATATTATTATTAGGAATAATACCATGTTTTGAAAAGTTATTAGAAGTATATCTTTTATAATTTTCAGTATCATTATAATCACTTTCGTCATCATCACTATCAGTATCTTCGTCATCATTTTCATTATCGTCATCATTTTCATTATCGTCATCATTTTCATTATCGTCATCATTTTCATTATCATCATTTTCATTATCGTCATCATTTTCATTATCTTCATTATCTTCATCATTATTACCAGTAAAATTTTCTCTATTTATAATTGGGTTCATCATATTATTATTGTGTACATTTTTTAAAAATACTTCTTCTTCTTCTGTTGTTATAGTTAAAATTAATGCAACAGCCATTATAATAGAAACTTTTACATTGGTATTAAAAATATAAAGAATATATCCTAAAATACATATTAAAACCAGTGGTTTCTTTACTAACTGTGTAATATTTTGTGGTTTATATTTACTAAAATAATAAATATATAAAATAAGACTTCCAATATACATATTTTCTTCAGAATAATTATCATTAATAAAATTTTCTATAGACTTCAACAATTTATTACTTCTTATTAACTTTTTTAAATCCATATTATATTATAAAATTATAAAATATTTCTGTTATTTTATAATACTATAATTAATATTTTACTGGTGCAAAGTTATTTTTAGAATTACCTGATAAATTATATGCAGGTTTTACCCCATCTTGTTTCCATTGTTCAATATTGCTGTAAAATGATTCAGTATAATTATCAAATTCTTCTATATCAACGTCATCATTAAATTTTTCATCAACATCAACTTCTTCTGGTTGGTTTTCGGAATTAAATCTTTCATCTACATTAACATCTTCTTCTCCATCGCTGATATTAACTTCTTCTGGTTGGTTTTCGGAATTAAATCTTTCAATACCCTTTCTTATTGCACCTTTAAATCCTTCTCCTAATAAATCTACAGCTTCCTCAGGGGCATCAGATTGTTCTTCAGGACCATCTTCTTCAGGACCATCTTCTTCAGGTCCATCTTCTTCAGGTGCATCTTCATTTTCTTCAGGACTGTCTGCTTCTTCAGTATATTGATTCGTGGATATAAAATTTTCTCTTGTTAAAAAGTTAATATATTGTTCAGTTACTCTCTTATTTGCTATATGAAGAGTAATTACAAAAGCGACGGCTATCATTAATGATACTTGAATATTTCTTGAAGCAGTAAAGCCAATTAAGAAAAGCAATAATACTTTTCCAGGAATAGTATCAAAAAATAATATTACACTATTAGGTAAAGCAGGGGCAGCTAAAGCTGAATATAATGCTAATATTAAAGATACTACAATTGTAACCGTTTGATTATCTAACAAATTATTTATGTTATCAAGAACGTCCATTTATATTATATATAATATATAATTTTTTTATTAATCAATTAAAATGCTTTATACAAAAAATATAATTAAATGAATTAAATTTATAAATAAAAAATCTCTTTTTTATATAAGTTAAATATGCCTTTTTGTACAATTGAAGAAGCTTGGAGTACTAGTATAGACCCCTCTTTATTAAATATGGATAATGCACGTGATCCAAAACAAGATTTTCAAAGTATATATTTAGAAAATTCTGAATTAATTAATAATAAAGGAAATACTATAGAGTGTAAAAAAAAAATTCATAAAAATAAAATTAAGAAAAGAAACACGTCCAGAACATATAATAGATTACCTGAACATAGTGGACCAAATACAAGATTTAATACAAACCAAAAAAGAGTAATACATAATAATCAAGATATTGTAATTGATAAAAATCCAAGTCCAACTATAAGTAATGACCTGCCTATAAATGAATTTAATTTAGATGCATATGAAAAATTAAATGATGATTATATGCTTCAATCTGAAGATATATCATCACAGGGATCAATGTTGAATGAATTTAAATCTATTAATAATCAAACTAATGAGGCAATAAAATCCAAAGATGAGTCATTAAATATAATAAATGAATTACGTAAAGAAAATATTAACTTACGGGAAATTATTAATGAATTAAAAAATTCTAAATCAGATAGTTCTGATAACTTTATGGATTTAATTACATTTATCGTATCAGGTGTTGTAGTTATATTAATGATGGAAAACATTACATCATTATTACGTAAATTTTAAGTATCCTTTATATTATTATATTCTAATAGATTTTTATTAAAATATGTTAATTTTTTGTTGGACTCTTGATTTATATTTTGGATTAAATAACTATAATCCTTATAAGGGTTTGATTTAATTTCTATTTCCATATTTTTTACTTCTGGATTTTTTATAGATGATGGAACATGGTCCCAAGATATATATATAAGATTAGGGTATGTATATACTACAACAAAACCATTTTTTTTTAGTCTATCAATACAATATTCTGCACATTTAACTTGATCATAAGCAGGTAATCCATAGACTATTTTAGGAACAGTAAATATACAGTGAGTATGATTTTTTTCACTGTTGATTTCTATACGTCTATGACATTTTTCTAATATTTTTCTATATGTAGATACTCTTTTTATTTCTCGTTCATCACGTGATTTATTTAAATTAAAAATATTTATCATATTAATTAATTATGACATTTTTATTTTTAATTAAAAACAGATTATAAGAGAAGTTATATGGTAATTACAAACTTAGTTTTAAGTGGCGGGCATTTTAAAGGTATGAGTTATATAGGTGTTTTTAAGGCATTAGAAGAACTTAATATTTCTAAAAACATTAAAAATATATTAGGAGTTTCATCAGGATCAATTTTTAGTTTACCATTTGTATTAGGATTAAATAGTTCCCAAATTGAATCGATTCTTAATGCTGTATCATTAGAACAACTATACAATATTAATATAGATTCCATTTTAGATATTAATTCGAATTATGGAATTGATAACGGTGATAAGATTAATAATTTACTTAAAATAATTATTAAAAAAGTTCTTAATAATGAGAATGCTACATTTAATGATCTTAAAAATTTTAAACCAGATATTAACTTTATAATTGGAGCAGCTAATATATGTACTAAAAAATATGAATACTTTTCATATAAAACAACACCTGATATGCCATTATACTTAGCAGTACGTATATCAATAGGTATACCTATTTATTTTAAAAGTATATCATATAAAAATAATTTTTATATTGATGGTGCATTTATAAACAATTATCCTATAGATTATTTTGATAATGATATTAAAAATACATTAGGTATAATTTTTAATAGTACAAGTGAAAATACAATAAATAACTTTGGATCATATGTTTATAATGTTACTTCTTGCGTAATGACTATAATGCAAAACTATCTTAAAGAAAAATATTCAGAAAATACATTTGAATTAAATCTTAATTATAATATATCAGATTTAAACTTTGATATTGCTACTAAAAAAGAAATTATACAACGTGGTTATTCAGAGTTTATAAATTTTTATAAAAATAAATATGGTACTGTAATTACAAAAGATACTGATGGAAAAGAATCTTTAGATATAGATGATATGATAGAATCTTTAAAAGATGAAATAAATTCTATCGAAAGCTGTTAAAATTTTATCTCTTATAATAATATATAATGATTAATCTTAATAAAGTATTAGACACTTTAACTGAAAAGCCTATATATTATGGACTTATAGCTATGTTATTGACCATATACGGACCCCGTCTTCATCCTAAATTACCAGACGGCATAAGAGATTTATTTAATAATGATTACTTTCGATTTTCAATAATCGCTATTATAATTTATTTATCAAATAGAGATTTACAGCTGGCTCTTCTTATTTCTATTATGTTTGTTATTATAATGAGTTTAAGTAATTCTTGTCATTGTCACGATGTTTTACAGGAAAAATTTGGTTTGAAAGAATCATTTAGTGATTTTGATACTATATCAGAGTTTTATGAAGAATTTAATAATGGTAGTGGAAATGAAGATGATGGTGGAAATGAAGAAGAAGAAGAAGATTTACCAGAAAATCAAGTACAAAATTCTACAGATGATAATGCCGATGATAATGCGGTTCCTTCTGTTCCTAATGCTGATGCTGATACTGACCCTGATGCTGATGCTATAGCCGATGCGGTTGCTGAAGCAGATGCAGCTGTTGCTCCAACAAGTTCATCTCCGGATTCAAATAATGATGTAGAAAAAACAAATGAAGAAAAAGATAAACCTGTAAAAACAAATGTAGAAACCTACATGAGTCAAGGAGCTGAAGTAATGGGTGGGTTAATGAATAAAGTTAAAGGAATATTAACGAATGATTCTGAAAATGTTCAAGAAAAATATACTAATAGACCAAGCTTGTATGAATCATACCAAAATGTAAATGTTGATTTTGAAGATGGTTCTTCAGCTGAAGATCAAGATAAAATTGAAAAATTTATTAATAATAATACAACAAATGGACAATTACACCAATATGAAAATTTTTTAAAAAAAACAGTTAATCAATATAAATTTTTATAATTTATAGTATTAAATAAAAAAAAATTATATAATAAATGTTTGTAGATATAAAATCAAATAAATGGCAGATTGCAGTAAGTTCAATTATCAGCGTTATATACTTTTATTATACAAATAATATTCAAAATAGTATATTATTAGTATTAATATTATCAATATTATTAAGAGGAATAAATATAGATGTTTATATTGATTCATATTTAAATAATACTTCTGTTAAATAATTTAAGGATTTAGGTATTAATTAATATAATTATAAATTAATAATTTTACCAAATAAATTTATTAATCTATTATATATGGTAGAAATAGTAAAATCATTATCTGAATTGTTTAATCCAGATATTTTAATAGAAAATGTATATGCCTTTTCAGTACTCGCAATATTTTTAACAATGTATGGGCCACGTCTTCATACAAGATTACCTCCTTCTCTTATGGCTCTTTTTGATAATATGGCATTTAGATCTGCTATTTTATTTTTAATTGTTTATATGTCTCATAGAGATTTTATAGGAGCTCTCACTATAGTAATTATATTTAGTGTTACTATGAATATCTTACATACTCATGATGTATTAAAAAATATTGGAACAATAACATCAAGTGCAGCTGATCGTTCACATAATGTAATAAATAATTCATTAAATACTACCCGTAATATTGCTGGTAGTCTTATTGACTTAGGTATAGATACTGTTCATGATACAGTTGATACAGTTCATAATACAGGATTAAATTCCGGCAGTGTTTTATCTAATACAGTTAACAATGTATCTGGATTAGTAGGAAATACACTGGAAAATGTAAATAATGTTGTTAATAGTACAGCTCATAATACTGCAGAAGCTGTAAAATCAAATGTTCATAATATGGCAGAAATAGTAGATACAACTACTGGATTAGCAGCTAATACTGTAGGTAATGTTGCTGGATTAGCTGCTAATACTGTAGGTGATACTGCACATGTTGTTAGTAATACAGTTGGTGATGTTGCTGGATTAGCTGCTAATACATTAACCGATGTAACTGATTTAGCAACTGGTACTGCCAGTAATTTAATTGGTACTACATCTGATGTTACTTCTGATATTATTGGTTTAACAACATCTAATATGGCTGAAGCTGCGGGATTTGTAAATGATTCAATAAACGTTGAACATTTTTCTGCTAATGGACCGCCTGTTTCAAAATGTGCAGCATATGATACCACAAATAGATCAAGTAACACACATTACCCATTAAATGATAATGCATATGCAGCTAATTTACGTGGTGGTAATAATAATGTCACTCACTATAATTCAACCTTTTAATTGTTAATAAATTTAAATTTAAATTTATTAATATTTAATTAAGTTTTGTATTTAACCAAGCATTCCAAGCTTGTGGTGTTCTTTCAGTATTGCAAGTTTCAACGTTACCATCTTTAATTAACATTATTGTAGGGTATCCTTCTATTTCAAGTTCAGCAGCTCTTTCTTTTCCTTCTTTTTCTGCATTAAGTAATTTAATATCAACATCATCCCTTGATCCTAAAATTTTATTAAATTCAGGAACAGTATTTTTACAATGACCACACCAATCAACATGAAATAATATAAATTCTGGTTTATTGTTATTAAAGTGTTCATTAAATGCTAATGGTCCATGGTTATCTTTTGGTCTATTTAAACATTTATGAAGCATAAACATTGTATAACCACCTAATACTATTAGTACAAATACTATAATAAGTAATTGTTGTCTGTTTAAATTTTTAGTAATATTTTCAATAATTCCTAACATTATAAACTATATCTATATTTTTTTTTTATTTAATAAAATATTTATTTTTAATATCATTTGTTTCTAATTCTATTTCATCTAAATTTAATATAACTTTATCAAATCCGGACGTTTCTAATATAAAAAATTTTTGTCCATTCGATAATATAGGCGTCTTTAATGCTTCTCTGAATTTTGATAGACTATTTACTTTTTTATTATTTATTTTTTTAACTAATGTATATTCAGAAATACTTCCATATTCGGATATTTTAGAGCTTGGAAATATATGTGTAATTACTAATTGATTATTATAAATTTCTTGGTTTTTTATTATATATAATAAATGTCTAAACTCTGGAGTTGATAAATGATTAGTGGTTAAATCCATTAATATCATACCTGCATAAATCTCATAATCTAATTTACTTATAGGAAAAAATAATTTTTTAACTGGATATAATTCATCGAATGTTCTTAATTTAACTGAAACTTCTTTAGTAGTTTTGTCTAATATACTCCAATATTTAATTGAAATTTTTTGATAAGGTACACATCTTTTTACAATATCGGTTAAACTTATTTTTCCTGCATAATCTTTTTCATTAGATTCACCATAATAATCTAAATTATATGTCTTATTACCATTATTTATAGAACAGATAACATCTCCTTCCGTTAAATATTTTTTTAATGGTGATTTATTTAATATTTTTTTTACTATTATCCCTTCTTTACATTCTTTACTGTGACCATATAATTGTTTATAGTTATCTGTACTATTTACTAATAAAATTCCTAAAACATTTTTGTAGATTATTTTTTTTTTATTTTCTAAAATAAATTTTTTATTTTCTTTAAAAATATTTATTGGTGTAATTAAACTACTATTTTCACTGTTTCTTATAACTGCAGATGTAACGCCAACTACTTTATTATTTTTATTTAATAAAGGTCCACCTGAATTACCAGAATTAACAGGTGTATCGGTTTGTATATAATTTGTACGTGATCCAGAAATAGTTCCTGATGTTATAATAGGATAATCTGGATTATTTGGATATCCTATTACATATACGTCATCTCTTAATTTTACTTCATCCGAGTTCCCCAGTGATAAATATTCTTTATTTTTAAAATTAATTATTTTTATTACAGCTATATCAAAATCAGGATATACAGATATAATATTTGCTTTAAATATTTTTTTACCATATGAAGGCATATTTAACCAAATTTCAGCAGAATGCTCTATTACGTGTGCAGCAGTTAATATATGTCCCTTTTTATCAAAGAAAAATCCAGTACCAATACTTTGCCCCTGATGTTCTGTTTTATATGGGATTTTAATATCTATTTTAGCATTATTCGATATAATTTTTACAATTGAATTATAAATTTTATCCTGAGATTTATCTGATTTTTTTACCATATTCTTAATATAAACAATTAAATTTAAATATGCTTACTTAAATTAAATTATTTTATTTATTCTATCATCTCTTTAATATTTTCAGGTAATGGTTCAATAATAGTAGAATAATATTGCTGAATACGTTGGATTGTGGGAAACTCTTTATCTGTTACAAAATTAATTGCAATTCCTTTTCTACCAAATCTACCAGATCTTCCTATTCTGTGGATATATGTTTCAATATCTCTTGGTATATCAAAATTTATAACTATTTCAACTTGTTGAACATCAATTCCCCTTGCTATTACATCCGTTGCAATTAATATACGACTGGATCCTACTCTAAAATTTTTCATCGTTCTGTCGCGTTGTACTTGAGATAAATCACTATGAATACACGATACTGTGAAATTTTCACTTAATAATTGTTCCTTTAACCATTCAGCCTTTCTTTTTGAATTACAAAATATAATAGTTTGTTTAAGTGATAAATTTTCATACAAATCAAATAAAGTTGCGGTCTTCCAACTTTCGTGTTCTACACCAAGATAAAATTGTTTAATACCTTCTAAAGTTATTTCTTCAGATTTTACCAAAATTTCATTAGGATTTTTCATAAATTTATCTGTAATTTCTAATGCAGATGCTGGCATTGTTGCACTAAATATACAAACTTGTGTATGCTTGGGTATAAATTGAAATATTTCACAAATCTGGTCTTTAAATCCCTTTGAAAGCATCTCATCTGCTTCATCCATTATAAAACATTTCAGCGAGTCAGTTTTTAATACATACCTTTTCATCATATCATATACCCTTCCCGGTGTACCAACTATAAATTGGGCACCATTATCTAATGCTTTAAAATTATCTTCTACTAATGTACCTCCCATTATTAATGCTCCTTTTATTTTACTAAATGCATTTAGTCCTTCAAAATTAAAATTAATTTGTTGAGCAAGTTCGCGATTAGGACAAAGTATAAGAACTTGAGGTTTTTTTACAGTTGGATCCACTTTATGTAAAGCACTTATAAGAAATGTTGCAGTTTTACCTGTTCCTGATTGAGATTGTGCAATTAAATCTCTATTATCTAACATTGGACGTATCGCCTTACGTTGTATTGCAGATGGGTATTCAAAACCCATCGAATATATACCACGTAATATATTTTCATTTATATCTAACTCATCAAATGTTTTAATTGGATCATATATAATTTTTTCTTTTTCATCACTATTAGATGGCGGATGATCACCATTATTACCAATTTTATCAGTCATAATGTTTAATATATATGTTTAATTAACCTTTAAGCAATAACAACGTTATAATAACTTTTTTAATATATTAATATATCATTATGGAAAAGTCACTTCCTATAAAATCAAGTGTACCAGACTCGAAAGATATAATTATTAGTAATTTCAGAGATACTATTAATAATTTAACAAATATTGTTATAACTAATGCTAATAAAATGAAAGATTTAAATGATTTAAATCATAAAAATATTTATACAAAAAAAGATATCGATATTATTAAACAAGAATATATAGATAAAATAAATAATATTCAAGACAATT
>MDTC01168285.1_pt1 | contig 29800 bp, 30 predicted proteins | sample 811181 | NCBI WGS metagenome assembly MDTC01 (sample SAMN05326644, study PRJNA326480) | marine metagenome | isolation source: seawater | place: Pacific Ocean: North | collected 2011 | reverse complement strand
TATCCATTGAATGGCCTATCACTCCATCTCTATCTATAATGCTTTGTAATTGATGATCTGGAAATTGTCTTTCGCCTGGGGCAACAGATCTGCAATTTTGATGAGTAGCAATAATGGGGCCTTCAAAAATTTCTAATTCTTGTCTGACTGATTCGTCAGAAGTATGAGAAACATCTAATATCATATTTAATTTATCCATTTCTCTTAATAATTCTTTGCCCTTTCCTACTAAACCTCCGTCTGTTCCTGTTCCTGTTCCATGAGAGTAATTACTCACACCATAATGAGATAAACTTATAAGGCGCAATCCTTCGCCATACCATTCATGAAGTTGATCTGGGTCAGTTATTGAATCTGCTCCTTCCATCCCAATAATCATTCCAACTGGCATATTAGTATAATCTTTTGAATTTAACCATTTAGACATATGAGAAATTAATTCAGACTTGCTTTTTAATAACTTAATTTCATTTAATTTTTGTAACATATGATAATACGCCATTTGGGCCTTACCTGAAGAGTAAGCATGAATTTGCGTTGTCACATCACCATGATCGTTGCCAGGTTTTTTTATACATGCAACAATTTTAACAATCGACGCAGCAATCTCAGCTTTTCTCATTTCGGGAATTGAGCACATGATACTGTATCCAAGAGGATCTGTGTCGCTATTGATAACGCCTTCTTTTCTGACCAGATCTAAATCTTTAGTTAAATCTCTTTCGTATTTCAAGGCATTATGTGCCATCGGATAATCGCCATCTATTAAAATCATAAAAAACCTCCTACAATATGTATCATACCTATAACAACAATTCAAAATAAAGAAGAGGCCTAGTGTATAAACATATTACTAATATTTTAATGTCAACAATTTTAATCATGCTCATTGCTATACTTTTCGTCAACCAAGAAAATGATGAAAAACATGAACACGTACATACTCATGATGGAAGATATCTAAATATAGATGACAACTTAAAATTATTTAGCGTAGTAGATAAATACAACGAACTATTAAAATATACAATATATTTAGAATCAAGATTAAACGTTATAGAAGATGATCTAAATATAGAAATTTCCACAAACAGTAAAACTAATCCTCCGAAAAAAATTGATTAATGATTTTCAAACGAATATATTTTAACCCTCGTTTATTTAGAGTATTATAATTTAATGAGTAAAATCAAAGATATAAAAGTAGATATTTTAAAAAGTAGTTCGAAAAGCCAAGTAATTACTTACGTAACAGATTCAAACAATACAGTTGGAGTTGGTGAAGCTTGGTGGGGGTTGCCAGATGTCGACAAACCTGGAGGGTACGCAAAACCAATTGCAAGTGTAATCGAAAATATATTAGCCCCTAGACTTGTAGGTACAAATGCAAATAATATTGAAAAACATTGGCAAGATCTCTCTGATTTTGGATACAGATACGGTGATCAAGGAATTTTTACAATGGCCATGTCAGGAATTGATATTGCTCTTTGGGATTTATTTGGGAAAAATAACAACTTGTCTTTAACTCAACTACTAGGAGGCTCTGTTCATGATTCTTTGCCATGTTACGCAAGTCTTCCGCCACTAAGATCTTCTGAAATAGTTATAAATGAAACAAAAAGAGCAATAAACAAAGGAATAAAGGCAATAAAGCTACATGAAATTGAAACAAAATATGTAGATATACTAAGGAAAGAATTTGGTAATTCAATTGAAATAATGGTAGATGTAAATGGACATTATAATGTTATTGAAGCTATTGAAGCTGGGAAAAAAATGAAAAAACACAACATCACATGGTTTGAAGAACCTGTTAAGCCTATGAGAAATCACGATTCAATTAAAAAAATTGGCATAGAAACTGGTTTGCCATTAGCAGGAGGAGAAAATGAATATACAATATCAGATTTTAAAAACTTACTAGAAAAAGATATTCTTATGTACATCCAACCGGAAATTACAAAAATTGGAGGTATTACTGTAGCAAAAAAACTATCGCCACTCTTTGAAATTTATAATGTAGCATTTTGTCCTCATAACTTCAGCGTAGGCCCGTCATTATACGCTTCGATTCATTGGGCATTCTCTAGTATCCAATCTGCTTGGATTGAAATACCTTGGGTTCCTGAAAATTTTGGCTTTGAATTCTCTCATCCTCTTCCTGACATATTAAATGGCAGAATTCAAAAACCTACCGGAATAGGAATAAACTTAGACTAAAGTATCAATTACTATAAATAAAAATACCAAAGCTAAATGAAGTAATGAGTATAAATAAGCATTTCTAGCAGCTTGCCTGTCTTTAACAATTAATAATTTATAACAAAAATATGAATATATTATATTGTTTAACGATGATAAAACTAAAAATACATACCCCAAATCAGTAAACCACCAAAATAAAATAGTAGTCAATAAAATCGCTATAGAGTATATAAATATTTCTATAGTTACCCTTTTCATACCGTGAATCACTGGAAGCATAGGAATATTGGCTTTAGCATAATCATCTTTCATAAGTATCCCCAAGGCCCAAAAATGTGGGGGCGTCCATAAGAATATTATTAAAAACATAAACCAAGGAGATGGATCATAAAGTCCGCTATTTCCTACTATTCCAACCCAGGCAATTACTGGCGGGAAGCATCCTGCAGCGCCTCCGATTACAATATTTTGTGTTGTTCTAGGTTTTAATAAAATTGTGTAAATTACAATATAAAAAATACTGGCAAAAATTGTTAAGAAAGCACTTATAAAATTAACAGTGTAATAAAGTAAAACAAAAGAGACAACATTTAACACAATTCCATAAATCAGAGCCATCGATGGACTCACTCTTTTTGAAGCCACAGCTCTCTTTTGAGTTCTTTTCATAGATTTGTCAATATTTCTATCAATGACATTGTTGATAACACTAGCTCCTGCAGCTCCAAGAGTCCCTCCTAAAAGAATATATATAGAAATAAGTAAAGGAGGACTCCCTTCGGAAGCCAAAAAAACAGCGCCTATTGCGGTAACTAAAAGTAAAGAAATTATCGGAGGTTTAGTTAAGCTAATTAAATCTGATATATAGTATCGAATATCACTCATAATAAAATTTTTTAAACAAAAAATTATTCTAACTTAATAAAATATAAATAAATAGATACTCTTACAGTCTTAATTGAATACTATACTATAAAATAAGCCTACTTCATCTTTCTGTTTTTGACATAATCACCAGATGTAATTTCAGAGTACTTGCTTAAATCAAAATTAGAATAATATATATAACTTCTAATTACTTTATTATTTATTTTTACAGCAATTATTTCCCTAATATATAAAGAATTTGGATTGTCGACATCATATCCTTCAAGTAAATCGCATTGCGTTAAAGTTTCACAATTTACTTCATAAACCTCTCCTTTTATATCGTTATCTCCATCGGGAATTAAAGCAGGATAATCTCCAATGTCAAAAAGCGTTCCTTTTGTAAAAGCATCTCCAATCAACTTTGAATTTCCTAATGTTTTGTGATTACTTTCACCATTTATTAATGTTCCGTAAACAAATAAATACATAAATATATTTCTCTTGAGTATATATATTTGATTGTATAACATAATATTTAAATATCAAAAATATATAAATGCTAGAAAATTATTCTACAGATGTAATTATAGTTGGAGCAGGCAATGCTGCCTTTTCAGCTGCTGTATCTGCAAGAGAAAATGGCTCCGATGTACTCATGCTAGAAAAAGTAGAAGAGAAGTATATGGGTGGAAACAGTGCTCTTACTATTCACATGAGATTCGCATACAATTCATTCGAAGATTTGCTACCACTAATTAAATTTCCTGATTCGGACAATGAAATAAAAGAATTTAGTAAAAAAATTGATGATCTTAGAGAAATAGTAAATCCTTACACTACTAAAGATTATATAAATGATATTAACAATGTAACTGAAAATAAATCTGACAAAAAATTATCTAAACACCTTGTTAATAATTCGTTAAGCACTATTATGTGGATGAATAAATTAGGCCATTATTGGATGCCAACATTTGAAAATCCTACCTCTGCTAATGTAGTCTCTTTTGACGGGAAAGGATTTGGACTAATAACAAGATGGAAAAAAATTGCTATGGGCATGGGAATTAAAATTTCATACAACTCTCCAGTAATTGATTTAATAAAAGAAAACAACAAAATTTGTGGAGTTATTGCAGTTCAAAATAATAAAAAAGTGAAAATATTTGCAAAATCTATAATACTGGCATGTGGGAGTTTTGAATCTAATGCAGATATGCGAGCAAAATATTTAGGCAAAGAATGGAAGAATATAAAACTTAGAGGAGTGCCTCATAACACAGGTGAAGGTTTAGAAATGGCTATTAACCACGGAGCTGTCCCTTATGATGATTGGTCAACATGTCATGCTTCTCCACAAGATGTAAATAGGCCTGATTTTGATTTGCCTGGAAAAAACAAATCTGGGGATTATTGGAGTAGGTATGCATATCCATTTAGTTTTATGATCAACCAAAACGGGAAGAGATTTGTAGATGAAGGTGAAACTTGGAGGGGTTTAACATATGCAAAAACTGGAAAAGCAATAATGAAACAAAAAAATCAAATTGCCTATCAATTGTTCGATTCTAAGCATAGAAAATCAGGGGTGCTAGCTAAATACCAAAGTTCAACAAATCATATATCTAACACACTAGAAGATCTTTTCAAAAAACTACAAATAAATAATTCAAAAGACTTACTCTTGTATATAAATGAATATAATAATTCAATTAATTCAAATAAGTTTGACCCGCACATTCTAGATAAAAAATCCAATTTGAATATTAGCCCAATTCGAAGCAACTGGGCTCTTGCACTTGACACACCTCCATTTGAAGCTTATCCAACAATAGCTGGAATGACATTTTGTTACGGAGGTGTCAAAACAACAACGGACGGAGAAGTAATAAATAAAAATGGTGATATTATCGAAGGCCTATTTGCCGTAGGAGAAATGCTTGGAGGCCTGTGGTATAAAAACTATCCTTCAGGTGGAGGCATGATGGCTGGGGCAGTTTTCGGAAAAAGCGCAGGAAAAAAAGCATCATAAATTATTTAATCATTTTTTCTTTATTATACTTTGGGCAAACAAGTTCAAACCCTTTATGGTTAAGTCATCATCATAAAAATCTAAATTAATATAATTTGCAAATTGTTTTATTCCTTTTCCGCCACCAACGACTGTGAGATCTTTGTATTTACTTTTAAATTCATCAATAAAACCATTTATTAAATGAATATACCCCTTGAAAAGTCCGGCACCAATAGCTTCCTGGGTATTTGTTCCTACTAACAGATCATACTGGGTCATTTCAACGTAAGATAATCGAGAAGTTTTAATTGACAAAGACTCACTGGCAATCTTATTGCCCGGGAAAATTAGACACCCTAAATAATTTCCGTTTTTATCAACATGGCAAAATGTCAAAGCTGTGCCAAGGTCAATTATTAAATTCCTATTTTTAGTTAATTCATTTGCTGCTGAGGCATTAATTATTAAATCTGCTCCAAGTTCAGCAGGGTTTGGAATTTTAACGTTAATATTTGTAATGTTATCATGAGAAACAAAATAAGAATTAATATTAAGGCTCGCAAAATATATATCAATTTCCGGAACAACGCTTGATATAAATACACTCTGTGATTTAGTTATCACTTCTTCCAAATCTTTATATTTGTTTGTCTGGATTATCTTGCTAGATTCAATTATGCCGTCTAACACTTCAGCATATTTAATATTTGTATTACCAATATCTAATAAAATATATTGATTCAAATTAATTCCCTCATTTTTTTCATGATGATAAAAGATATAATAAAATACTAACTAAAATAACAAAATTTTATAACAAAAAATTTAACGAATTTAAATTTGAAAGCAATTGAAATTAATAACCTAACAAAAAAATATCAAGATTTTTATGCACTGAAAAATCTTGATTTAACAATTAACAAAGGTGAAATTTTTGGATTTTTGGGTCCCAACGGAGCTGGCAAATCAACATTAGTTAGAATAATATCTACTCTAACTCAACCTACTTCAGGTGATGCAAAAGTTCTAAATCTTTCCATCAACAAACATAAAAAAGAAATCAGAAAATTAATTGGAGTTGCTCTTCAAGATTCGAGTCTTGACCCATTGCAAACTGGTGAAGAGTTATTAACTTTTCATTCAAATCTTAATAACATCAACAAATTTGAAATAAAAACTAAAGTGAATAGAATTTTAAAAATGTTAGATTTATATGAATCAAAAGATAAGTTGGTTAAAACTTATTCAGGAGGTATGAGAAGAAAATTAGATATTGCTTCTTCATTATTGCACGAACCTGAAATACTATTCTTAGATGAACCAACCACAGGCCTTGATCCTGTCAGCAGGCAAAAAATATGGTCTGAAATAAAAAGACTTAAGGAAGAACAAGGCAAAACAATTTTTTTAACAACTCAATATCTTGATGAAGCAGACAAGCTTGCAGATAGGTTGGCTATAATAAATAAAGGAGAGCTTGTCGGATTAGGAACGCCAGAAGAATTGAAATCGATGGTATCAGGAGATGTGGTAGAAATAGGTGTTAGCAATCTAAGTAAAACACTGAAAATATTTAATGCCATCCATATAATTAAACAAATAAAAGCAAACACAGCATCTAAAACAATAAATTGCGTGATCAAAAAAGCCAGTGTTAATATTCCTGATATCATAAATAAATTATCAGAATCAAATATTCAAATAACCAAATTAAATATCTCTCCTGCTAATCTAGATGACGTTTTTTTAAAAATAACAGGAAATAACATAAAACTAGAAGAGACTTCAAATGAATAAATTTTACAACGATTTATATTATGTTATTAGAAGAGAGTTAAAGGCAATGAAAAGAGTCCCTGCTGCCACTCTCCCGGCAATATTTATTCCAATATTTTTTTTCTTTGTATATAGCGCAGCATTAGGTAAAAGTACACAATTTCTTGGAGCAAATAATCCATACACTTTTTATCTTCCCGTATCTATTTTATTGTCTGTATCCAATGGTGGCGCAGGATTAAGGATGGTGTCTGACATTGAATCAGGTTACTTTGAAAAATTACTTTTGACACCCGTTAACAGATTGTCTTTATTAATAGGATCAATGTTTGCTGAATTGTTTAAAACAACAATCCAAGCCATATTAGTTTGTATAGTTGGGGGATTTTCAGGAGCTAGTTTTGGCCTAGGAATATTAGGGATAATCGGCATGATCATATTAGCAGGTAGTTGGGGATTTGTATTTTCAGCAATTGGTTACACAATAGCACTCCGAACAGGAAATGTTCAAGCTACACAATCAGCTTTTGTAATATTTTTCCCTTTCCTATTTTTAACTTCTTCTCTTGTACCGATCGAAGCCTTTGACGGATGGTTCAAGATTGCAACAAATTTAAATCCTGTAACATATGTACTTGAGGGATGCAGGTCACTTTTAACACCAATATTTGAGTTTGAAAAAATAATTAAAGCTATATTGACTATATTCATAGTTGGAACAATAACAATTAGTTCTTCATTTATAGCTTTAAATAAAAGAATTATATAAAAAATCCAATAATGAATGGAAATAATAGTAAATAAATGAGTAAAATTGAACTAATTTTGTCATTTTTGTCATAAATAATTGCAATAATTTCATTTAATGAATTATTTTTATCGTAATGATCAATTATGAAGGGAATTTCTTCTTCATTAAAACTATAACCACAATCATAACATGCAAAGAAAGGCGTTATATCTCTTTCAATGATATTTTCACTTTTACATTTGAGGCAAATCATAGGCAAATTATATCATTATTAGTAAAATTCCATATTATTTTGATTCTCTTCATAAATATGATTTGCTTACTGAAGGAAGATAGTGTAAGATGTTTTTGTAATTATTAATTTAATTAATTTTAATATATTTCCTAATTCAATTATGGAGGGAATTATGGCTGAAGTAGTAGCAAATACTGGCGTAACAAAAGAAGCTGGTTACTTTTATTATTTAGGTAAAGACGGTAATGTATGGAGAACTAAAATGGCATCTGGTGGAAAACCAGGTGGCGGAGCTGAGAAAGTTGCAGATGCAAATGTTTCCAGAGAATCAGGTTACCTATATTACATTGACGGAAGCGGAAATGTTTCCAGATCACAAATGGCTTGGAAAAAATAAACCTTTTCTAACTATTTTAAACGTATAGCCAAAAATCCATGCTGTTTAACTATGGCATGGATTTTTGTTATCTAATAACATGTAATCATAATGAACAAACTAAACGAAACAGCATTTACTATAGACTCATCAAGTATCAAATTTGGAAATGGTGTGACAGAAGAAGTTGGATGGGAATTTGAACGTTTAAATTGTAAAAACATCATGATTGTTACTGATAGCAAACTAGTTGATCATATAAGTGTTCAAAAAACAATTGAATCTATTAATAATAGCAAACTCAACCCCGTACTGTATTCAAATGTAAGCGTTGAACCCACCGACTCTTCTTTTAAAGATTCTATCAATTTTGCTATTGATAATAAAATTGACGGATTTGTAGGAGTAGGGGGCGGGTCAAGCATGGACACTGCAAAAGTAGCAAACTTATATTCCACTTATCCTGATGATTTTATGTCTTATGTCAACGCGCCCATTGGAAAAGGATTACCAGTACCCGGCCCTCTCAAGCCGTCTATAGCTATTCCCACTACTACAGGAACGGGTAGCGAAACAACTGGAACAGCAGTATTTGATTTTAAAGAAATGAATGCAAAAACAGCTATTGCACATAGAGCCCTAAGACCATTAGTTGGATTAATTGACCCTGAAAATGTTAAGTCTATCCCTCCAAATGTAGTTGCTTGTAGCGGACTAGATGTATTGTGTCACGGATTAGAATCCTACACTGCAATTCCATTTCATCAAAGACAAAAACCTGAAAATCCTGGATTGAGGCCTTCATACCAAGGATCGAATCCAATAAGTGATATTTGGTCTTTAACAGCAGTAAAAATGGTTGCTGAAAATATCTATAATGCAGTAAACAATCCTGAGGACCACGAAGCAAGATCTCAAATGTTACTAGCTGCAACTTATGCAGGTATTGGCTTTGGAAATGCAGGATGTCATTTGTGTCACGGGATGTCTTATGCTGTTTCGGGAAATGTAAAAGATTTTCATCTGCCTGATTATCCCGACGACCATGCTATGATTCCCCATGGTCTTTCAGTTGCAATAACATCACCTGCTATATTTAACTTTACAGCAAAAAGTGATTTGCAACGTCATATAGACGTAACAAAAGCTTTAGGAATATCTGATGTTAATGAAGAAAATGTACACATAATGTTACCAAGAGCTATAAAAACTATAATGACTGCAATTGGTATGCCTACAAAATTATCTGAATTAGGATACTCCGAATCAGACGTTGATAGTTTAGTAGAGGTCACGTTACCTCAACACAGAGTGATCAAACTAAGTCCTATAGAAGTTAATGCAACAGATCTGAAAAATTTGTTTATTAAGAGTTTGGATGACAGTTGGATTGATTAAAATCATTTTTTGACAATGAACAAATCTAAGTACATAGCAGTTTTTTTTCAGTTTTTTTTAATAATTTTAATATTTATTCTTATTTTCTATAATTGGGATAACATAGCAAACATATATTCTGATCCCTTAATAGAAAGTTCAAGCAAAACTAATGAAAATCCCTTAAATATTCTTCCTGCTCCTTGCTGAGTTTTGCCATAACTCAAGTTTGAGTCTTTAAGCTATTTCCCCAATAACATAAGTGCCGTCAGTCCAAGTTGGTTCCGAATTCAGATGTGACATCATTTCAACAAAATAATCATGCTGATCTGGATTGTTAGCATTTGCCAGATGAGATTCTTTGTCTTTAAAAATCGCAACCCCAACCATGTCTTTATTATCTTCATCAGGATTCATTAAAAACCAAGCCACCATTCCGTCTGGCATTCTTTCGTTTTCTTTCATCATTTTAATCAACCCGTCTTTATGTCCTTTTTTTACATTTAAATTAAAAATTGTTCCGTACATAATATTATCTCCTTTTATTTATAAGTTGTTTTAATCAATCGATCTTGACGAACCAGTTGCTAAAAATATAGTATCTTCTGCAATATTAGTTGACCGATCAGCAATTCTTTCTAAATTATGTGCTATAAATATCAAATATGTTGCTTGTCTTGACGATGTAGGATCTTTCATCATTATTTGAAGCAATTCATTAATAACTCTGTCCTTCAATACATCTACTTCATCATCTACTTGGCATACCTTTTCTGCTAATTTTACATCAGATGTTTTATATGCTTTCAAGCAATTTCTCATCATTTCTATAGATTTCTTTGACATTGAAGGAATGTCGATTAGTGGTTTTATTAAATCAGTTTCTCCAATTCTTAAATTGATTTTAGCAATTCCTTCTGCATAATCACCCATTCTTTCTAATTCCATTATTACTCTCAAAGCAGTAATAATTTTTCTCAAATCTATAGCCAAAGGCTGTTCGCTTGCAATCAAAAATATAGCTTTTTGTTCCAAGTCGTCTCTTAATTTATCGACTTCGTCATCCATTTCGATTACTTTGTTTGCCAAATCTAAATCTCTTTTTTCCAAAGCTTTAATTGAATCAATAATCATTTTTTCAACCAATCCTTGAACAGTTTCAATGGTTGACTGTAATTCATTTAGTGCTTTATCAAATTCTTCTCTCGGCATATATTTCTCCTATATCAGTATATAAATAATACCTAACTAAACCTTCCGGTTATGTAATCTTCTGTTTCTTTCATAGCAGGAGTAGAAAATATTTTTTCGGTCGAGTCCATTTCGATTAATTTACCACATCTGTTTTCTCCTGACAATAAAAATGCTGTTTGATCAGACACTCTTGCTGCTTGTTGCATATTGTGAGTAACTATAATAATTGTATAATCTTTTTTTAACACATTAACCAAATCTTCAATTTTAACTGTAGCAATCGGATCTAAAGCAGAAGTTGGTTCATCTAATAATATAACATCAGGCCTTATAGCCAAAGCTCTTGCCATGCACAATCGTTGTTGCTGCCCGCCTGACAAAGAAAACGCATTGTCATTTAATCTGTCTTTTACTTCATCCCATAGTGCAGATTGTATCAATGCTCTCTCAACCTCTTCGTCATAATTTCCTGCAAATCCGTTTACTTTCAAGCCAAATGCGACATTGTCATATATAGATTTAGGGAAAGGATTAGGTTTTTGAAAAACCATTCCAATTTTAGATCTTATTAACACAGGATCAATAGATTGTGAATAAATATCTATATCATCATATATAATCTGCCCGTCAATTTTTACATTTGGAAATAAATCATTCATTCTATTAAAACATCTTAGAAGCGTACTTTTCCCGCAACCAGAGGGACCAATTAAAGCAGTGACCTGGTTTTTTTCAATATTCATAGAAATATTTTCTAATGCTTTAAACTCACCATAATAGACTGAAATATCTTTAACTTTTAATAATGAATTATTTGCTGTAGTCATTTTCGCATCCTTTATGTTTTATTACTCTTCAGATCTAACTTGAAATTTATTTCTTAAAATAACAGCTATCGAGTTCATTGATAATAACAAAATTAAAAGTATAATTATCCCACCAGCCGCTAATCCTCTAAAATCATCTTGTGGCCTAGATACCCAGTTAAATATCTGTATAGGCATAACAGTAAATCTATCCATAGGAGTTACAGGTACAAAAGTTATGTAAACCAATGCTGTAATCGCCACCATAGGTGCAGCTTCGCCGATAGCACGAGATAATGCTAATATAACTCCAGTCAATATTCCTGGGAATGAAGTTGGTAAAACAGCCATTTTTATTACCTGCCATCTATCTCCTCCCAAAGCAAACGCAGCTTCTCTATGAGATGACGGGACAGCTTTTATAGCTTCTCGAGAAGCTAATATCAATACAGGTAAAATTAATAAAGACATAGTTAAAGATCCTGCTAATATACTTCTTTCAAGTTTTAAAAAATACACAAAAATTGCTAAGCCCAGTAATCCGTAAACAATTGATGGCACCCCTGCTAAATTTGATGTGTTAATTTCAACGAAACTGGTAAACCAATTTTTTGGAGCGTATTCTTCTAAGTAAATAGCAGCTCCGATACCTATAGGAACTGTTATTAATGCTGTAAGACCCATCATATACAAAGTTCCGATTAGAGCCGACCATAATCCTGCTTGCTCGGGATATCTAGAAGGGTAATTAAATATTAAATTAGGAGTTACCCAGTCATATCCTTGTATAATTACCTGAACTAACAAACTCATTAATCCCATTAAAGCAACTAAAACGCCCAGCATACAAAAAGATAAAAATAATAATCCTACCAATTTTCTTTTAGACAACAATGGCGATGTGAAATCTTTTTTAGTAGACATTTCTCCACCTCCTCACTACCCAATGTCCTAATGTATTCATAGAAAAAGTAATAATAAATAACAATATCCCTACAGCATAAATAGATTGGTACTCAACGCTACCATGTGCTGCCTCGCCTAAGGCAAGCTGAACAATAAAAGCAGTCATAGTTTGTATACTCTCTATTGGATTAAAAGTTAATTTCGGAGTTGCTCCTGCTGCTATTGTTACTAACATAGTTTCTCCAATAGCTCTTGATAAACCTAATATAAAAGCAGCTATAATTCCTGATAATGCTGCTGGGACAACAACTTTAATTGATGTTTCAAATCTAGTAGCACCTAATGCATAAGATGCTTGCCTTAATGAATTTGGAACAGAAACAAGTGCGTCCTCAGTCAGTGAAGAAACAAAAGGAATGATCATCACACCCATAACTAATCCTGCACTTAAAGCGTTAAAAACAATCATGTCATCGAAAACCAATTTTAATAAAGGTGTCACAAAAGTTAAAGCAAAATATCCGTAAACTACAGTTGGTATCCCTGCCAGAACTTCTAATATTGGTCTCAAAATTCTTCTGATTTTATCTGGAGCATATTCTGCCAAATAAATTGCTACGGCTAAGCCAATTGGAACTGCTACAAATGAAGATATTATCATTACAAGAAAAGTACCACCAACTAATGGTGCGATCCCATATTCTCTAGGAAGGAGTATAGGAGACCATCTTGTTGATGAAAAAAACTCTATAATTGAAACTTCGGAAAAAAAACCAATCGATTGTTGCGCTAAATTCCAAATTATAGAGAAGGTCACTAGCAATGTTGCTATAGCAGCACATGCTACTAAAAAATGAATGATTTTACCTTCAATTTTTACTCTAAGCCTGTGTGATTTTTTAACTTTTAAATTAATATCAGTTGTATTCATACAATTTTTTAGAAATTTAACTCGAATATTATAGTAGCTGAATATAAAAGAATTGTAAATTTTTTAACAATGCCAAATTTACTATTAGATCTTTTTTTCACATAATTAATCAATAGTTTCGCTATTTATAAAATTATAACGATAAATTTGAGAGGGTATAAAACATAAATTGGGAGCAGTATAATAGAATTGTGTGTGGCTTTATAATTACTTGAGGAGGTGTTCAAGTTTATATTGTTTAAGCCACACACAATTCTGTTCGTTAGCTCGATCTGAATAGATTTAGTACTATTACATCTAATCAGAAATTTTGCTAATATTTTTTATTCCTGACAAGTTACCTAACTTTATCTAAATTAGTTTTATATTCTTCTTCTTTAACAGGAACATAACCTACTTCTGCTGTAAGTGTTCCGGCTTCTTGCATGTAGAAATCAACAAATTCTTTTACAGCCTGGTTGTTTGCATACGAATCTTTTTTTACATAAATATAAAGAGGTCTGGTCAAAGGTTTGTACGAAGCGTCATCAATTGTTTTTTCGCTAGGTAGTATACATCCTTCTCCGGAATCTATCCCAATAACTTTCAATTTGTCTTTATTCGCAGCATAATATGCATATCCAAAATATCCTAATGAATATTGGTCTCCAGAAATTCCCTGAACAACCATATTGTCATCCTCAGACATAGTATAATCATCTCTGCTTGCACCGCTTTCGCCATTGATTTCATCAGTAAAGAAATCAAAAGTGCCAGAATCAGTCCCTGGCCCATATAATCTCAATTTATGATCAGGGAAAGTAGGTCTTATTTGATTCCAATTATTTATCAAACTGCCTGGTTCCCAAATTTTCTTTAACTCCGTTGTTGTTAAGCAATCTACAAATGTATTTTTAGGATTAACCATTACTGATAATCCATCCATTCCTATTCTTAGTTCAGCAAAAGTAATTCCATTTAATTCAGCTTGCTTAGCCTCCGAAGATTTAATAGCCCTTGAAGCATTTGAAATATCCGTTTCTCCAATGACAAATCTTTTAAAACCGCCACCACTGCCTGATACTCCAACTAAAACATTAACCTTGGGATGGAGTTTTTTAAATTCTTCAGCTACTGCTTCAGAAACTGGCGATACAGTAGAAGAACCATCGACTTCAACAACTCCTTTTAAAGTCATCTTATTTGATTTTGCTGAATTTGTGTCAGAAACATCAGAAGAGGAACAAGCAATAATAGCAAATAACAAAGTAATTCCAAGTATACAGTTTAATTTACCTAGATTAAAGTTTTTCAAATGTTTTCCTTTAGTAAGTTAATAGTTTCACTTGTTAATATTGACAATCAAGTTACTTTTTTCACAATACTCGTGAAAAAAGTAACATATATTAAAACTGCTTGTCAACTGTATTTTTTTAATAAAATGCAATCAAAACATACAAAACACTATCAAAATTATAAAAAAAATAAGATAATTTGTTATAGGTGAATACATGATATGTAACAAATGTAACAATTCTATCCCAGACGACTCAAAATTCTGTACTTTTTGCGGGATTTCTATAGTGCCAATTACTGAAGGAAATGAAAATTCAGAAATAACAAATTTAAAAAATGAATTGGATGCACTAAAAAAAGACATAAAATCAATTTCAGAAACTCAGCCTATTAAAAAAGATAAAATTTCTACTAGATCAATAAAAAGGCCTTCGATAAAACCGCCTAATATAAATATTCCTAATATACCTACCTCTTTTATTCCAGATTTTAAGCCTACTAAAAATGAAATTGAATTAATCTTTGGTCAAAATTGGTTAGCAAGAATAGGTTCTCTGGCAATACTTTTTGGTTTGAGCTTTTTTGTGCAAACTGCAATAAGTTCTAATTGGTTGTCAAATACTGTTATTACTATAATTGGTTTATTATCAGGCCTTATATTTGCATCAGGTGGCTATTTTTTCAAAGACAAACTAGATTTTTATGCTAAAACTCTATCTGGTACTGGCATGGGAATTTTGTTTATCACAATTTTTAGTGCTTACTCTGCATTTGAATTAATTAATATATATATTGGAATATTTTCAATATTTTTAGTATCTATCCTGGGCCATGTATTAAGTTTAAAACTAAAAAGCATTACTATAGGCATAATAACTTTAATTGGCGCTTATTCAGTACCTATTATTTCTAGTTTTTATGTAGACACTTTTTCTTTAAATAGCTTGTCAGCTACAGGCTACTATCTTCCTTTGGTTGCTATTAGCCATGCTTTTTTTATAACAAATTTTAAGAATATATATAATTTAATATCATTAAACTTGGCAGGTTGGATAAGCTTTTTAATTTGGATTGGAGGTTTGCAAGATAATTCTATAAATATAGAATTTCAATTTGCTCTTTCAACTTCTATATTCATTGTAATGTTAATTACATGGATTTGGATGGGTAATTCTAACAGACAAAATTCTAAATTAAATACCGTATCGCTATTACTCTCTACTATAGGTTACTTATTACTAACTTATGTAATTTTTTGGAATAGTAATTATCAACAATACTTAGGATTTGGAAGCTTTGTTATATCTATCATGTTAATAAGTCCCTTTATATATTCCTGGATAAAATCTAAGCCACTTGAGCAGTACGTATCTTATTCAGTAACTTCTTTTCTTGTTTTATTTATAGCAATCCCAATTCAGTTTTCAAGCACTTGGACAACAGTATTATGGGCTATTCAATTAATAATAATGAATTTAATATCATCCAGATTTAACATTAAATCTGTAAGACTATTTAGCTATTTGTTGTTTGCTTTAATTTTAATTAAAGGAATCATATGGGATATGTATAACACTGCTGAGATGGAACCAGTATTAAACTCTAGATTTTGGTCACTAGGTTTTATATTTATATCAGGATACTCAACTTACTTTTATTTTAAAAATGTTCAAATGGACAATGTAGAGAAAGGAATTATTAGCCTTGCATATTACACTTCATTAATAATAATTCTGTTAAATATCAATGCAGAAATCTTTTTTGGAATTAATTATTATGAAAATGTGTTTTCTAGTACCTATAAAACACCTGTAATATTTATATTATGGATTCTTACATCAACAATAATGTGTAACGCAATTATTTTCGTTAACAAAGAAAAGCCTGAGCATAATATTAAAAGATATTTTGGATATTCAGTATTTATTATATTTTCAGTATTAATTTCTATTTCATCATTATTTTTAGATTCCGAAAATTTTATCCCATTCTTTAACATAAGAACAGTTTTGTTAATTTCTATAGTAACTTTAGCTGTAATAACAAAAATTAATACTGCTAAAATAAAACTTATTTCAATGCCTGAAAGCCATAATATTAAATTAATTTTAGAAACATTAATTTATATTATGCCCTTTGTTATTCTGTCAACAGAAACCTATCTTTTGATAAGATACGAAAACATAAATATTAATCCTAACTATTTTAATGCATTAACCAGTGCTTCTTGGGGGATTTTGTGGGCAATTACAGGAACTGTGTACATATATACTGCTATTAAAAACAATATAAAATCTTTAAGATACATTGGTTTGTTAGCTATAAGTATTTCAATAATAAAATTATTTATATTTGATTTATTCCTGTTACCTACCACCATAAGGATTGTTGCTTTTATAATTTGTGGGTTAATACTATTAGTAGCTGGATTAAATTACCAGAAAAACGTTGATTTAATGAAAAAAATATTAAACTAAAAGAGGCTCGCCATACTAACAGAAATAAATTCAGAAGTTATTGATCAAATAGCCATAGGTGCGGGAATACTGGGAACAGGAGGTGGAGGAAATCCGTATATTGGAAAGCTAAGAGCTCAAGAAGTTGTAAATCAACATGGGAATATAAAAGTAATTCAAGCTCACGAACTCAACAAGGATGATTTGGTTATATGCCTTGGCGGAATTGGGGCTCCTACTGTTGGGGTAGAAAAAGTTAGAGGTGCCGAATCAGCGAGAGCATTAACCGAATTAGAAAATTATTTGGGAAAAAAAGCAACTGCAGTTATATCTGGGGAAATTGGAGGCAGTAACTCACTAGAGCCAATTATTGCTGCTGGAGAAAACAATATTCCGGTAATCGACGGAGACGGTATGGGCAGAGCATTTCCTGAAATACATATGAAAACTTTTTTTATTTATGGAGTATCTTGGACTCCTGCTGTAGTTTGTGATGAAAAAGGTAATTCAGCGCTATTTCCTAATGCTATAAGTGCTCATTGGTTAGAAAAAATGGCAAGAGCAGTTACAATTCAAATGGGTTGCGCAGCTGTTTTTGCTACAGCACCAATGAATGGCTTAGAAGTTCAAGACACTGCAATTCATGGGACTTTAACTCTTGCAAAAAACGTAGGAAAAGCAGTACAAGATTCACAAAAAAACAAAACCAACCCAGTTAACAGTATATTAAAAGCCTATCCTGGAAAATTGCTGTTTGACGGGAAAATCACTGATTTAACACGCTCTACAACAGACGGTTTTGCGAGAGGCCATGTACTAATTGAAGGGTCAGAGCAATTTAAAAACAACACGCTAAAAATCGAATTTCAAAATGAAAATTTAATTGCTTATATTAATGACAAAATAGTATGCATGGTTCCTGATTTGATTTGTATTATAGACTCTGAAACTGGTGATCCAATTACAACAGAATTATTACGATATGGATTCAGAGTTTCAGTATTAGGGTTTCCTGCACCTGATAATCTGTGTACAGATAAAGCATTAAAAGTTGTCGGGCCAAAAGGTTTTGGGTATGACTTTGATTATGAATATTTATTAAACATGCCGAGAAAATAATGAGAATAGGAATAGATGTTGGAGGCACAAATACTGACGGAGTCCTAATAGACAATTCCAACAATGTAATTAGCTCTTTTAAAACCAATACTTCAGACGACGTTAATACTGCTGTTAAATTATGTATTGAAAAGCTAATTAACAATATAGATAAAAAAAACATTGATTTAATAATAATAGGAACAACACATCTTATTAATGATTTAATACAACGAAAAAATCTCTCTAAAACAGGAGTTGTAAGATTGTGTGGCCCCTCGACCAGATTACTAAAACCACTAAGTGATTGGCCAAAAGAACTCATAAATAAAAATTTGTTTGTATCACATTTTGCAGGTGGAGGCCTTGAATTTGATGGAAGAGAAATTAGTCCAGTCATTGAATCAGAAATTAAAAAGATTTGTGAAACATTTAAATCTAACAACGTTGAATCTATAGCGATAAACGGAGTTTTTGCATCAGTCGACCCTTATCAAGAAATTCATGCAAGTAAAATTATTGCTGAAGAAATGGGAGATATCCCCGTTTCTTTATCACATCAAATTGGCAGGATAGGGCTATTAGAAAGAGAGAATGCAACCATACTAAACTCTATGTTAATCAAGTCAGCAAAAAGAACATTTGCAAATCTAAGTAATATAATTAAAGAATTAAAACTTGATTCCAAAATATATATAACTCAAAACGACGGTACAATGTCCTCGGTTTCAGACGCAATTAAGTATCCAATTTTCTCCCTGTCTTCTGGTCCAACAAACAGTATGCGCGGAGCGTCGTTTTTATCAGGAATTGATAATGGACTGGTTGTAGATATAGGAGGGACTTCTACAGACATTGGGATGCTAATAAATAACTTTCCAAAAGAATCTTCCATAGCCGTTGATTTTTCTGGGATCCGAACAAACTTTAGAATGGCAGACGTTTTGTCTATTCCTTTAGGTGGAGGAACGATGATCAATGATCTTGCTCCCATTGTTAGTGAACTAAGCGTAGGAAATGAGATCACCTCTAAATCTTTATCATTTGGAGGAAGCGTCCCAACTGTAACGGATGTGTATGCATCAGAATCAAAAATAAATTTTTCCATACCTAATAAAAAAATAAATATTGATAAAAATATCGTCAGTAATGCAAAACAAGAAATTAAAGAAAAAATATCTATTGCTATAGATAGAATGAAAACTAGCTCCAACACTATAAATACAGTAATTGTTGGTGGCGGAGCGTTTGTAATGCCAGGTGATATAAAAGGAATAAATTTAATAGAGATACCAAAACATTCAGAGGTAGCCAATGCGATAGGATCAGCATTTGCTCAAGTCAGCGGGTATTCAGAAAAAGTTTTCGCCACAGGAAACATGACCAGAGATGAAATATTACTTTCCTCAAAAAACGAAGCGATAAAAAATGCAATATCAAAGGGTGCAGACAAAAATACAATTGAAATTATTGATGTTGAAGAAATTCCTCTAGCCTATCTTCCAAGTAACGCAATAACTGTAAAAACTAGAGTTGTTGGAAACATTAAAACCATTTAACATGATCTCTTAATTGACTGTAAAATATTAATATGCTAGTCTAATTCTACTTTGGGTTTCGTTATTTATAATGAATAATTATGGAAGTTCGGTTTGATCCCGACGCTGTCCCGCAACGGTAAAGTTTTTTAGCCCGGTCCAAGTCCCAAAATTTATTATGATCTTCGAGGAAAGATGCAAAATGTCTTGCACATTTATATTACTCCTTATAGATAAAACAGGAGATGTAAATGAAAAAAATAATTAAACTTAACTTTCTAATTCTTGCAACTCTTTTTATTCTCTCTTGTGCTAACAATACTCATGACGTTACAAAAACTCCAGTTCCTCCGGTTCCTTATAAGTATACAAACAAGATACCAGCAAACCCTTCTCTTCCCTTGGCTTCTAAAACACAAACTGTTCAAACTCAAAAGCTTCCTGAACAACCTCTGTCTCCCGTACGTTCTGTTACAAAAGAAGTGGCTAAAACGGTAGTTTTATCACCAATTAAAGAAACTAAATACCCACTAACAATTATGCGGACAGACAATAAAGAAATAAAGATTAATGAAGCTCCGTCTAAAATTATCGCATTTGATTCGGCGGCAGTTGAGATGTTGTATTCAATAGGCGCCGGAGACAGAATAATTGGAACTCATTCTTTTGTAAATTATCCAAAAAGCACTAAAAACATTACTAAAGTAGGAGATGCTTTTAACATCAATATGGAAACCATTTTAACATTAGATTCTGATTTGTTTTATATTTTCTTTGAAAGTTATGTAAGCGAACTAGAATCAAACAATTTAAAAGTTATTTATAAAAAATCGTTAAATGATAATATTGAAAACATCCCTGAAAGAATTTTAATGTGGGGCAAAATTGTAAATAAAAACAATGAAGCGCATAAAGTAGCATCAACGTTTGAAAAAAAATACTCCAACATAAAATCTTTTTTTAGTAACTATAACGAAGGCCCTTCAATATTTTATGACACAGGATCGCTATGGACTCCAGGTCATAACACCTTAATAGGGAATACATTGGATCTCCTAAAGCTCAAAAATGTCGCAAAAGATGTGTCAGGATATGAGCAGTTTTCAAAAGAAGTTTTAATAAAAAAAGATCCTCAAATAATAATTACTGCCGACCCTGATTTTTTCTATAACAATACAGAATTTCAAAATATGACAGCCGTAAAAAACAAAAGAATCCTGACTATGAAAAGTGATTCTCTCTCTATTGCTGGGCCTAGGTTTATTGATGGAATAGAAGAATTAGTCCAAATAATTTATTCACCTAGATTCATTAAATACATACATGACAACAAAGGCTCTAAAGAAAACTGATTTAGAATTTATAATATATAACAAAACTACTAAAAACAAATTTAGTATTGCTTGGCTTTCTGTTGCCCTGTGTGTTTTATTTTTGCTTTCTCTATTTATAGGGGCTTCGCAAATTTCAATTAATGAAATCATCAATTCAATTGCTGCATTTATAGTTCCATGGAATACTGATTTAACATACTCAGATTCCTCCTATACCATACTTTTTTATTTAAGAATTCCAAGGTCTTTGCTAGTAATTTTAACTGGGATAATACTATCAACAGCAGGAACTAGCTTTCAAGCTATATTTAAAAATCCCTTGGCAGACCCGTACCTGCTTGGAGTTGGAACAGGCGCTGGCTTAGGTGCTATTTTAGGATTAACAATTTTTAATATAAATTTTATTTTTGCCAATTTAAATGCCGCAGTATTTGCTTTCATAGGCGGTGTTTTTGCAGTGTTTTCCACTTTTGTTCTCTCAAATTATTCAAAAACGAACAATCAATTATCTCTTATTTTAGCCGGGGTTGCGGTCACATCTCTATTTGGAGCTTTAACAACTCTGCTTTTAATTACCCAGGATCCAGATATCAAGCCAATGCTTAGCTGGTTGCTCGGAGGGTTTTCATTATCTTCGTGGGAAAACTTTAACATCGTATTTATGTTTGGATTTCCTTCTTTAATAATAATTTTCTTAATGTCAGACAAAATTAATTTGTTAAATTTAGATAGTGAATTGATAAACAATCTTGGAATAAACGAAGGACACTCAATAAAAGTATTAATAATGCTATCAACTCTTGCGACATCTGTAGCTGTTTCTCAAACGGGAATCATTGGATTTATAGGCCTTGTTGCTCCTCATATTTCAAGAATGACATGGGGTAATAACGCAAAATATCTTTTGCCTCAATCAAGCTTAATTGGCGCCATAATTTTATTGTCTTCTGACATGATAGCTAAAACAATCATGTCTCCTGTCGAAATTCCAGTAGGTCTAATTACAGCCTTTTTAGGATTTCCTTTTTTTGTTAGTTTACTAAGAAAAGAAAGTGGTAAAAATTGGAAAATATGATACTAAAACTAAATAAAACTCAAGCTAGGTTTAAAAACTCTGACTTTCATCTAGGAGTAAATGCCGAGATAAACGAAGGCGAGACAATTTTATTAATAGGACCAAATGGCAGCGGAAAGTCTACATTTTTAAAAACGATTTCTGGGCACATTGCACTCACTCAGGGCGAAATAGTTATTAAAAACAAAAATATCGAATCTCTTTCTATTGCCGATTTGTCAAAATTGATTTCATACATGCCCCAAGCTCCTTATATACCTGATTATTTCGATGTTTTTGAATTTATTCTGTCAGGGTGTTACTCTCTTGGAAAAAACTCGACTGGGACGAACGATGAAAATTTCAAAATAACGTACGAAATGTTAAATTCTTTAAAAATGAAACACAAATGGAACTCTAAAATCGGAACACTTTCAGGAGGGGAAAAGCAGCTAGTCTTATTAGCTCACAGTTTGGTGCAAAACTCATTAATACAGCTTTTTGACGAACCCTCATCAAGCCTAGATCCTTATAATCAATCTGAAATAATTAAATTTATACTTAATAAAAATAACAAAAAACAAATAAAGATAATTTCTAGTCACGATTTGAATTTGTCATGGAAATTTAACAGAGTTATAATGCTTAAAAACGGAACTATATTTAAAGACGGGAGCCCAGAGTTTGTAATGACAACAAAGCATTTATCAGATTTGTTTGACAAAAACATTGAAGTGGTAAAATTAAAAAATAATAAAAATATTGTTTTGTATAATTAATTAACAATGAATACAAATTACACAAATATTATAAAAAATATTGTTTTACAAAAGCCCTCTGATCGTGATCTTTTTTTTAACAAAAGAAAAAAAAGACTCCAATATATACTTGAGTCATGTGAGCTTACAAATCCCGAAATTCCAACAATACACGTGGTTGGAACAAAAGGAAAAGGAAGCACGTCAACATTTTTAGCAAATATTTTAAAAGAAGCAAACTACGATACAGGCCTTTTTACATCTCCCCATTTACACAAAATTCCTGAAAGAATAAAAGTAAACTTGGAAGACATTTCTGAAAACTCTTTTACAAACACCTTTCATACTTTTGTTGCAAAAACTAATTTTGAAAAACTTGCAACACTTGGTGGGAATTCTTTTTTTGAAACTTTGATGACTTTGGCACTAATTCATTTTAAAAACAAAAATGTTTCGTTTCGAATTTTTGAAGCTGGAATCGGCGGAACTCATGATTCTACAAATTTTATACCAAATAAAATTGCCACTTTAATTACAAACATTAGCTTGGATCATCAAAATATTTTGGGAAACACAGTGGAAGAAATAGCTACCGATAAGGCTGGCGCTATTTCCGAAAACTCTATTACAATTTCTGCCCCACAAGAAAAAACAGTGAATAAAATAATATCTGAAATTAATGCTAGGAAACAATCTGTTTTAAAAAAATTCAATTCGGATATAAAAATTATTGAAAGAAAAACATCTGAAATATCACAATCATTTGTTCTTGAGACAAACAATGAAACCTATAATTTGCTGTCATACATGCTTGGGCCTCATCAAGTTGAAAACGCAGGATTAGCAATTTTAGCAGCCGAAGAAATAATAAAAAAAGGATATAAAATATCTAAAGAAAATATAGAAAGTGGAATAAAAAACACAAGTTGGCCAGGCAGATTGCAGGTGATCAAAAAAAACCAAACTAAATACTACGTAGATGGCGCGCATAATAGTTATTCAATAAAGCAATTAATTAAATCACTTAAAGAATTAGACTCAGGAATAAAATATAAAACAATTTTTGGGGCCACATCAGGTCACTCTTATAAAAATATGCTTAATGAAATAAGCAAAGTCTCAGACGTTCTTTTGCTTGTTAAATCACGACACCCAAAAGCTATCTCAATTAAGGACTTTAAAAACAAAACAAAAATTACAAACACAAAAATTATAGAGTTTGCATCTGTAGAAAAAGCTATTCAATACACAAAAAATAAAAATGACACTTTCTTGGTAACTGGCTCCCTAAGTGTCGTGGCAGAAGCTCTTGAATCTTTAAATAACATCACTCCTGAACTATATCCATACCTTTGATTTATTAATATAATTAAAAAATGCAAAACAAAATTAAAAAACAAAAAGCTGTAATTACGGGAATGGGAATAATTTCGCCTCTTGGAGAAAATATCAATGAATATTGGACCAAACTAGAACAAGGAGTGTCAGGAATAGGCCCCATGACTCTTTGTGACCCTAGCGAGTTTCCTTCGAAAATAGCCGGGGAAGTAAATACATTTGATCCCATAACTTATATTGATAAAAAAGAAGCAAAGAGAATGGCCAGATTTTCACAAATGGCTGTTGCTGCAGCAAACTTAGCTATTGAAAATGCAAACATCAAATTTACAAAAGACGAATTAAACAGAACAGCCGTAATAATAGGTAACGGAAACGGAGGGTTTCCTGAATTGGAACAAAACGCAAGGGCGCAAGTTTTAAAAGGAGAGACAAAGGTGAGCCCTTATTTTATTCCCATGATTCTGCCCAACATGGCTGCAGCTAATATTTCAAGAATTTTCGGATTCAAAGGATTCAGCTCCACAGTAGTAACAGCATGTGCCGCAAGCACTCAGTCCATAGGAGACGCCGCTTTGTTAATAAACAACGAAATGTGCGATATTGTATTAGCCGGAGGATGCGAGTCTGGAATCACAAAACTGGGACTTGGAGGGTTTAGTGCATTACGCGCCTTAAGCACAAAAAATGAAGAACCAATGAAAGCTAGCAAACCCTTTGATATTAACAGGGATGGCTTTGTTCCAGCTGAAGGAGCAGGTATGTTTATAATCGAATCAGAGGATCACGCATTAAAAAGAGGAGCTAATATTTTAAGTGAAATTGTGGGAATGGGAGTTTCTTCCGACGCCCACCATCCGGTTCAGCCTGACCCCAGCGGAGAAGGTGCAATTTTATCAATGCAAAGAGCACTTAACAACGCAAATATAACTAACAAAGAAATTGATTATATTAACGCCCACGGTACATCAACTCCTTTGAATGACATTTGTGAAACAAACGCCCTGAAAAAACTATTTAAAGAACATGCTTATAAAATCCCTATTAGTTCAACAAAGTCAATGATAGGTCACGTGTTGGGAGGAGCGGGAGCGCTAGAAGGAATTGCTACCGTTCTTTCAATAATAAACCAAAAAGCTCACCCCACAATCAACTTGGAAAACCCTGACCCTGAATGCGATTTAAATTACGTTCCAAACAAAAGCGCAGATGTAAATATTAATTACGCTATGTCAAACAACTTTGGCTTTGGAGGTCAAAACGCCAGTATTATTTTCCGAAAGCCAAACTAGGTTAAACTAACTTCCCGTCCTTAACTTGCAGAATTGAGTCAAATCCGTAACCCTTGTCTTCTATAAGTTGTTTTCCGCCCTCGTTTCTGTCTAACACGCATCGTATTTCAGTAACAACGCATTTGTTTTCTTCCATAACACTTGCTGCAAACAAAACACTTCCGCCCGTTGTGCACGTATCGTCAACAACCAAGACCCTTTCTCCTTCTAAATAATTCCCCTCTACCATTTTTCCGGTGCCGTGTGTTTTTGTTTCTTTTCTTATAATAGCTCCCTTTAGCTTAAATTTTTCTCTTGCAGCAATCATTAAAACACCAGCAACTATGGCGTCAGCGCCAAGTGTTGGCCCAGCTATAACATCTATACTGTGTTTTTTTATTTCTTCAAACAAAATTTCGCTTATAATCTCAAGGCTCTCAGGCAAAAGACTTGTTATCCTTCCGTCAAAATAAATATTGCTTTCTTTTCCAGAGGACAAAACAAAGTTCCCTGTTTTAAACGCCCCAGATTCTTTTGTTATCTCGATTAATTTTTTTCTTTTACTGTCCATTTTTATAAACGTTGTTTTTATAAATATATTTTAAAACATCTTTGCTTATAAAGCTCGTATTATTTGTTTTCTTGTACCCCGTAGAAGAAGCGCTTGAGTTTACTTTTTCTAAAACAATCACCTTGGCTTCTGGGGATATTTCTTTTAATTGGCGCGCTGTGTTGCCATCACCCTGCCTTCCTCTTTTCACACAAACGGTGGTAACTTTTTTAAGAACTTCTTTTATATCTTTCCACTCGTTTATTCTTTTCACAACATCTTCTCCCAAAACAAGATACAACTCTGAACCCGGGTGTTTTTTTTCAATTTTAGCCAATGTTTTTTTTGTATAAGAAACCTCTTCTTCTTTTTCGTCTGCAATTATCTCAACGTTTTCGGTTGCCCCAAAAGCAACTTTTAACATTTCAACCCTGTGCTTAAAAGATGCTATTTTTTTGTCTTTTTTCATCCACGGGTTCCTGGCTGGAACAACGTAAATTTTATCTGGTTTTATTTCTTTTTTTACCGTGGCCACCACTTCTGCGTGCCCCTTGTGAACGGGGTCAAACGTTCCGCCAAACACCCCTATCTTTTTTTTAACTCCACTCAAGTTCTATTCTTCCTATTTTCACAATGTCACCAGGCTTTATTTTCATTTCAAAAAGTTTTTTTGACACACCTTTGTTGTGAAGCACTTTCATAAACTGAGCCATAACATCCCAGTGATCAAGGTTTACTCTTTCTGCTATCCTTATAACTTGTTGGTGTTTCACAACAAAATCTTCACCTTGTTTTTCTACCAATTCTTTTTCTTCTCCTATTTTTATAACATCCGGGTCTTCGTCCTCTTCGCTAATTGAGACTGCTGTTTTTTCCGAAAACTTCTCTATGCTTTTTTTTATTTCTTCCACATCGTCAGCCGCAAAATCAAAGTTTTTTAATTCTTCGTTTAAATAAGATTTAACTATTATTATTTTTTTGTCGTCAAAAATATTTGGTTTTGTTTTTTTTATAATTTCAATTGTGTTGTCATCTTCGCTTTCCTTTATAAAAACAAAAACCTTACATCTTTCGGTGTGTTTTAAATTTTGTTTTCCAAGATTTTTTTCTTTACCTTCTATTCCTGGTACTTCTATAATTTTATATTGCCTTTTTACTGTTTCTATAATTCCTGTTTCAATAGATGTTGTTGTATAAGGATAGTTTTTTATGTTTGGTTTTGCATTTGTTATTTTTGATAACAAATAAGATTTTCCTGTGTTGGGTTTCCCTATTATTGCTACATCGCTTTCCATAATAAAGTCTATTTCTATAAGTGTTTCTTTGTTCCCTTCTCCTTTTTCTGCAAGCAAGGGGTATTGTATTACCGAGTTGGCCATTTTAGCGTTTCCTCTACCTCCTTTTCCTCCTTCTAGTATTATTTTTTTTTCTTCTTTTAGTATTTCGTGAATTTTCTTTTTGTCTTTTCCTTCTACTTTATATATAACAGTGCCAATTGGAAGGCTTATTGTTTTGTCTTTTCCTTTTCTTCCTTTTTTGTTTCCAGCACTTCCTGGAAAGCCGTTTTCAGCTTTGATTTTTTTTATATAAGAAACATCTTTTAGTGATGTTATGTTTTTGTTCCCTTTTAATATAATATTTCCACCGTCACCACCGTCGCCACCGTCAGGTCCTCCTCTTGGTATGAATTTTTTTCTCACACCACTAATCGCTCCGTCCCCACCAGATCCAGATATTATTAATAATTTTGTATTATCATTCATATTTTTTAATAATAGTAATAATCATGTTTATATGTTGGTATTTATATATAATAACAGGGATTGGTCTTAATTTTTAAGTTTAAACATTGTGGATAACTGTATCTTGGATTGTTATTATTTGTATTAAAAACATACTAAATTAAAACTAACACTATTTATCAACAAAGTTATTAACATACAAAAGTGATTGCTTTTTCAGAGTACAGTGAAACATTAATATTATCCCTGGTTTTTGCAGGGGTCTCGCTTGCAGCAGCCATAATATTAGAAATACTAATAAAAACCAAATTTAAGTCAGGGAAAAACAAAAACGCAGCTCTTTTTAATCGAATAGGATTTGTAACCGGAGGCCCGGTAGTTGTTTTTTTGATATTGTCTGGAATTGTTTGGGCCGTTTCTTTTATTAACACGCTTGCCGGAGACGCTGTGTTAGAAAAAAACGAAGTGGGTTGGCTAAAAGAAGCGCTATTCTCTTCTTGGGAAGTTATGTTAATTTTGCTGTTTATAGTTTGTACCGCAAGGATAATAAACGTTCTTCTTGATTGGTATTTAAGAAAGATTGCAAGAAAAACACTTACAGATTTTGACGATAAAGTAATTCCGCCGCTGAAAAGGGTTTTGCCAATTGCAATTTATTCTATTGGGGCCATTAGGCTTTTGGATTATTTTGGTTTTTCTATTAGTCCGATTTTAACAGGATTGGGTATAGGGGGAATAGCGGTTGCGTTGGCAATACAGCGGCCTCTTGGTAACTTTTTTGCAGGGACTTCTGTATTAACAGAAGGTGCTTTAAAAGAAGAAGATTTTATAGAAATAGAGGGCGGAATTGCTGGCTATGTTTCAAGCGTAGGCTGGAGAAGTACGAAAATACGAGATCGATTTAATAACCTGGTGATAATTCCTAATTCTAAAATGGCAGAAAGTGTTGTTACTAATTTTTATAGCCCTGAAACAGCTATAAACCTTATAATCACATCAGGGGTTGCCTATGAAGAAGATTTAGAAAAAGTAGAAGGGGTGGTGTATGAATCATTAAATGCACTGATTAAAACCTCAGAATACGTGGCCCCAGACACAGAGCCCCGGTTTGGGTTTTCTGAGTTTGGAGATTCTAATATAAATTTCTGGGTTTTTATGCAAGCAAAAGATTGGCCTTCTTCTTTTCAGCTTAAAAGCGAAATAATTAAAAAAATTCATAAAAATTTTGAAAAAAACAATATAGTAATAAACTACCCAACCAGAAGAATTATAAATGACAAATAAATACCTTTATTCCTTTGCCAGAGCTTTTACTCCTTTTAAGCATAAAGATTTTGTTTTTTTGTGGATTTCGGGAATAACTTCCGGGGTGACCATGTCGATGAAAATGCTAATTTCAACACAATGGCTGTATAACGAAACAAGTTCCTCTGTTTTGGTTGGCATGCTTGGGTTAGCTCAACTTTTCCAAATGCCGGTTGTGTTGTTTGGAGGTGTGATGGCAGATTCTTCTGACAGAAAAAAATTAATGATTTACACTCAGTTTGTGTCTTTTATTATGTTGTTTGCTTTGGCAATATTTGCACAAGCAGGGTCTCTTGCCCCATGGCACGTTTTTGGCGTAATTGTTGTAACAGGAATCACTTCTATGCTTGGTAATTCTAGTAGGCCGGCCATGCTGCCTCGCGTTATTCCAAAAGAAAACATCACAGAGGCGATTAGTCTAAGCTCAGCCTCTTTTCAGGTTTCTGCAATTGTGTCCCCGTTAGTTTTTTGGAAAACCTTTGAGTACCTAGGCCCCGCGGGATCTTTTTATGTTGCTGCCATTTTTGGATTGATTAGCTTTGTGTCTCCAATGTTTATTAAAGTTAGCGGAGAAACGGGCAACAAAAACAAAGTAAATGCATGGACGTCCATAAAAGACGGATATAACTTTATTTTG
>MDTC01192164.1_pt1 | contig 29806 bp, 25 predicted proteins | sample 811181 | NCBI WGS metagenome assembly MDTC01 (sample SAMN05326644, study PRJNA326480) | marine metagenome | isolation source: seawater | place: Pacific Ocean: North | collected 2011 | reverse complement strand
AGTACATCAGTTTTAACGTGCTTTAACATATTAAATTAGAATGTAAAAATTCACTATCAATAAACTCAGAGCAAGCATTCGTTCTAAAGGCTTAAGGGCTTTAATTCTAAGTTCTTCATTGATTATAATTTCAGGTTCCATATTTTTAAGAGCATTAACCATTTTCTCTAGAGTATTTAGTCTCATATGGGGACATTTATTACAGGCACAGCCATCATTTGATGGTAGTGGAATAAATATTTTTTCGGAATTCTCTTTTTGCATTTGATGTATTACACCTGGCTCAGTAGCAATAATAAATACTATATTATTACTCTCTCTAGTATAATTTATTATAGATGCAGTTGAACCAATATGATGAGCATATAATAAAATACTTTCACAGCATTCAGGGTGTGCCAATAATTTGGCTTTAGGATATTTTATGATTAACTCAGTCAATGCTTCTTCAGAAAAAATCTCATGCACCTGGCAAGAGCCATTCCAAAGTCGCATATTCCTGTTGGTTTTATTATTTAAAAATGAACCTAGATATCTATCTGGTAGGAATAAGATTTTTTCATCTATTGGCAAACTATTAATAATCTTTTCTGCATTAGAAGAGGTACAAATGATATCAGATAATGCTTTCACTTCTGCAGAACAATTTATATAACTAATGATTGTATATTCAGGATGATTGTCAATCCACTTTTCTACTACACTAATAGGTGCACTTTCAGCTAATGAGCAACCAGCATTTTGATCTGGAAAAATAACACGTTTTTCTGGATTTATTATTTTTGCAGTCTCACACATAAAATGAACTCCACAAAACAAGATTACATCTTTGTCTATTCCCTTTGCATACTGAGCTAACGCAAGACTGTCCCCTACAAAATCAGCTACATCCTGTATATCAGAATCCTGGTAATAATGAGCCATTATAGCAGCATTTCTCTCTTTTTTCAATTTATCAAGTTCTGCTAATATCTCCGACATAAAATGACCCTTAATTATTTTTTATTTCTTACAAATTTGAAATTAAGCTCAGAAGCTTTATCATTATTTATTCTAATTTTTTTTTCAATAACACCTTTCATCTTGAATTTTTCTTGAAATGCTACAACAGTGTATTCTCCTTCAGGAATATTTTCAATTACATAATTACCATTTTTGTCAGTTACTGTATAATATGGGTGATTAAAAACAGCTATCCAGGATGTCATCCACGGATGAACATCGCATTTAATAGGGAAGGGGTCTTCAATTTTATTAAATAAAACCTCTGTCTCTTTTACAACCTTTGGCATAGCACGATTAAATGAAAGGTTATTTTTCGAATAAGAGTGTACATTGTGAAGTGTTGCATCACTATTTTTTATTAATAATGTTTGCCCTTTCATGATACCTAGAATATGTGGTTGATATATGCATCCTGCTTGATCGATAATTTTTTTATTTATTGGGGATGGCTCTGTATAATCAATATCTTTTATCCATACTAATACATTTTGCAGATTATTTTTATCATCTACAATAAAGCTTTCATTAAACATATCGCTGCTATGTGCATTTCCACATATAGGGTCTGAGCCCATTTTAAGTAATTTTTTATTTGGTAATTTCCCCTCATATTTAATATTTCCAGTTAAAGTCCCTGAAAAAATAAATGAAAATATTAATGAGATAATTATCAATATTTTTTTCATATATATATCCTTTCTAATTTTTTAATATTCCTGCGGTTTGATTTTATTTGTAATTATTTATAATATTAATAATAAAATCTATTTAATCTTTATCCTCAGTTACAGTATTAATTCCATCCGAGACATCCTTTATGCCTTTTCTGAACTCTTTAATTCCCCTGCCAATGCCCTTTGCTAGCTCAGGGAGTCTTTTTGCGCCGAATAGTAACAATATCACAAAAAACAGTATAATAATTTCTGTGGGGCCTAATGACACATATGCTCCTTAATGTTTTTACTTTTATTTATATGCCACAATATACTATATTGAGATATGAATATCCTAATATAATATGAAATTGATTGGTATTTTAGGTTTTTTATAACAAGTTAAAATTTTGTTTAGGATGCTGTATTAAAACAAAGGAAAATAATTAATAATAATGTATTGGCCAGTAAAATCATTTGCAGAAATTAAAAAAAGCATAATCAACGCATTAGACATGAATTTTAGTTATTATAATTAATCTCTAATAAAAAAACTTAAAAAAACATTAATTAGATTTTGTTGGATTAAAAAGGGAAAATATGAGCAGTTCATTAGTTTTTGATGAATGGAAGAATCAATCTCTAGAAGAAATTCTATGGTTGTGCCAAGAAATGGTAGAAGATACTGAAATGCCAACAGCCAAAAAATGGAGAAAAAATGGTGGTAAAATCTTGGGTCATTTCCAAGTATATTTCCCAGAAGAAATAGCACATGCTGCTGGAATGTTACCATTGAAAATCTGTGGTTCATCTGTTGAATGTAGGCATGCAGATAGTCGATTTGGGTCTTATCTATGTTCAATTTTAAAAACATCACTTGAACAGGTGCTCAGTGAAAGATTAGAGCTGGATATGTTTGTTACCCATCCAATATGTGATGCTGCACGAAATCTTGGGTCAGTATGGGGACGTAATTTTGAATATCCATGTCAAATTTTATATTTACCACAGAACCCAAATTCTAAATATTCTGTACAATATTTACGTGATGAATATGAACGTCTCAAAGAAACAATCGAAAAAATTGCTGGTACGACAATTTCTGATGATGATTTAAAATATTCAATTTCGGTTTTTAATAAAAATCGTTTTCTTCTACGAAAATTATACGATATCAAACGTCAATCTCCATGGCTTGTATCTATAAATGAGGCATATGTATTAACACGAATTGGTTGCATGATTCCTCGTGAGGAGCATAATGAACTCTTAGAAACAGTACTTCCAATGCTGGATAATAGAAAAGCAAAGAAACAGGATAAAATTAAGGTGGTATTCGAAGGTGGATTTTGTGAACAACCACCCCTTGATATGCTAAGAACTATTGGACGTTCATGTTATGTTGTCGATGATGATTTACTAATTGGATTACGGTGGATATTAGATGATGTTAACGATTCAGATCCTTTAAAAGGTTTGGCAGATGCATACATTAATAAATCTTCATATAGTCCTGTACAACATGATTTAAGAAAATTAAAAGAAGATATGTTAATGGAAAGGATTAATAGTTCGAATGCAGAAGCTGCGATTATTACTGCAGCAAAAATGTGCGAACCGGGGTTAGAAGAACAAGTAACCTATACTCATACCCTAGATGAAGCTGATATTCCATACTTTATGAGTGAATTTGAAGAGAATATGACCAGCTTTGATCATCTTGAAATTCAGCTTGAGACATTTGTTGAAAATATAATTTTTGATTAAGGATATAAAGATGAATGATGCGAAAAATATACTTGGACGAGGTAACCGTGATGGCGCAAAGCTATTTCGGGATTGGTTTAGTGAACTTTCAAAATCAGCCGAGACAGGTAATCCAGCAGCATATGTTTTTGTTATGGGAAGTATGGCTGAAATTCTTAGAGTATTTGATTTACCAATGGTATTCCCTGAAATAAATTCTCTGCAAACAGCTGTACGCCATGTTTCAGATGATTATCTAAATGAAGCGGAGGACTATGGATATTCACCAGATATTTGTGGATATGTTAAAGCGGATGTTGCAATGCAACTTCGTGGGGGTGAACATCCAATGGGACGTATTCCAAAACCCAGCATTGCAGTCTTAACAAATGCATGTAACACCTATTTGAAATGGGGTGAAATTTGGGAAAGAATGCATGGAACACCAATGTTTACTATTGATGTGCCTGCAACTCGCCAGGCAGGTAATCCTAGTATGCCTGGTTCAGAACAATTTGAAAGAGAAAAAAAATATATTGTTGCTCAATTGGAAGAACTGATTGAACTATGTGAAAAAATTACTGGTATTAAGTTTGATATTGATAAACTACGTGAAATCATGAATAATGCCAATAAAATGAGTAGTTGTTTTAAACGAATACTCGATTTAAATAAAAGCAAGCCATCACTATTTAATGCACTTACTGATGGTACCATTTATTTGGGTGTTGCAAATACTTTTAGAGGCACTCCAGAAGGTGTTAAATATTTCAATGATCTTGTTGAGGAGCTTGAATATATGTCTGAAAATGGTATTGGCACTCTGACGGATGAAAAATATAGGTTGAGTTTCATTGGGGTTCCATGCTATCCTATATTTAGACGATTTAATGAAATGTTCACTGAGTGGGGAGGTACATTTGTAACATCTACCTACCTTTGGTTTGCGACAGGTGGTGCAAACTTGGGATCAGTATACGATTTAAAAAATCCAATAGAATCGCTGGCACAGGGTATTTTGATTAGTGTACGAGATGCCATGGACTCAATGTTTAATCCTGAAATTCCAATGGCTAAAATGATTGACGATTTTTCTTTAGATGGGGTTGTTTATCATCCTATTAAAAGTTGTAGAACGGTATCTACTGGATTAGCTGATAACAGACGAGCATTAATGGAAATGAAAGATATTCAAACGTTATTTATTGAATCTGATATGATGGATAAACGGGTTGTTGCAGAAGCACAAATGAAAAATAGAATTGATGCATTTTTCGAGGGATTAGCATCGCGGAAGTCAAGAGAAGCGGTAGGAGAGGTATAATATGGCATATGGAGCAGGAGTTGATGTTGGATCGACACAAACCAAAGCAGTAATAATTGATGAAGATAGCAAGATTGTAAGCCGTTCATTAATTGAAACTGGAGCAAACGTTGTTAAGGCGGCAGAAAAAGCATTTCTAATAGCACTGGAAGATGGAAACCTAGGTGAAGAAGAAGTAGCCTATGTCATAGGTACGGGATATGGAAGATATAAGGTTACGTTTGGTAATGCACAAGTAACGGAAATCAGTTGTCATGGGCGTGGAGCCGTTCATATATTTCCGAATACACGAACTGTTTTAGATATGGGTGGCCAGGATACTAAAGCAATAAGTATTAGTGAAAACGGCGAAATAATTGACTTTTGCATGAATGATAAATGCGCTGCTGGAACAGGTAGATTTCTAGGTGCAGCTTCAATTGCATTGGATATTCCTATTGATGATTTAGGACCAACTGCATTACAATCCAAAAAACCTGTAAAGATCAGTACTACCTGTACAGTATTTGCAGAAACTGAGGTTCTTTCCTGGTTGGGTAAAGGTAAAAAAATTCAAGATATCTTAATGGGTGTTCATTCCTCCATAGCTTCTCGTTCTGTTTCACTGCTCCGCAGAGTTGGAATTACAGATCAGATAACATTTACTGGTGGAGTTGCAAAAAATATAGGAATGATTGAAGTATTAAATAGAGTATTAGGGATGAAAATGAATGTAAGTGATGATTCACCGTATATGGGTGCATTAGGCGCTGCAATGTTTGCCCTAGACCACATTTTTGAAAGCAGGATTCCTTTAAGGGAAACAATAGAATGAAATATGTAGCTGGAATTGACGTGGGTTCAACCTATACCAAAGTGGTTTTATTATCGCCTGATAATGAAATTATGGGTAAGGATATATTACCAACTGGATTCAAACTAACTGAGGTTTCACGAAAAGTGTTTGATAATGTCTTATTATCTTCAGGATTGTCTGAGGATGATATTGGTTATATTATTGCTACAGGATATGGAAGACACAGAGTCGATTATTGTGATTTAACTGTAACTGATTTAACTTCAACTGCGAGAGGGTCTAACCTGTTATTTCCAGGGACTATGACCGTTTTGGATATTGGTGGACAAACAATGAAAGCCAGCCGATTAGACGAAAATGTAAAAGTAAAGTCATTTAGGTTGAATGATAAATGCGCTGCTGGAACTGGTGCATTTTTAGAAAAAACAGCACGGTATATGGGATATGATACTGAAGAGATTGGACCGCTTGTGTTAACATCAAAAGAAACAGTTCCAATTTCCGGAGTTTGCGCTGTATTTGCTGAATCTGAAGTTATTAATCAACTTTCATTAGGCTCTGCACCATCTGATATTATGTATGGTGCGATGTCTTCTCTGGTAAAACGTGCAATACAACTTTTGAAACGAGTAAAAATGGAACCTAACGTTACGCTCTCTGGGGGTATTATGCGATTCCCCTCCATGATTAAATTATTAGAAGATCAGCTTGAAGATGGCATTCTAAATGTTCCAGAGGGTGATTTAGTACAGTTTACTACAGCAGTAGGAGCAGCTACATTGGCACTCCAAAGAATGAAGGTAATTGTAACTGCTGGCGTGAGTAACGTGTGTGATATATCACCCTCAAACAAGGATAAGCTTAAATCTGATGGATGGGAAAAACAATTTACGTGTAGCGAGCCAAGACTATCAGAAGCAATAGATTTATTTAAATCATTAAGGAGGGAAGTTCATCTTGAACCTTTAATAGAGCAAGACAAACCCATGGGATCGAATTGTGATGCCTGTTATATGTCTTGCAGTGATGAAATGAAAACAATATGGACTCGTAAGCTGAATAACTAATAGTTGATATAAGGGATATTATGCAAAAAATAAAAACAACATTTGATATATTTTCATTTTACGATAAAGTCAAAACAAGTGGAAAAAAAATTGCCTGGTGTTCAGCATTTGCGCCTACAGAAGTACTTATGGCTATGGATATCATTCCTGTATATCCTGAAAACCATGCGGCAATTCTAGGTGCACTTTCTCCAAACAGAAATCCTGATCATCCATACAGTGAAGATCCAATAGAAATTTCAGAAAACAATGGATTACGCTCACCTAAACTCTGCAAATATGCTCTAAGTGATATAGGGATATTGCTTAGTGAGAGTGAATCTCCTATCAATGGTCTTCCTGATGCAGATATGTTTTATGCTTGTAACAGTCAGTGTTCTGTGGTTGAGAGATGGGGTGATATAGTACAAGATATTTTTTTAAAACAGAACAAAGATGTCCCTCATTATGTGTTAAGGGCCCCTTCATTAACAAAAAAAAGAAGAGCATACTCAAGAAGAATTAGATGATTTTAAAAAACAGATAGAAAATCATGTCAAAGAAATTTGTTCTCGTTTTCATCTAACCTATGATGAAAAAAAGTTAATTGAAATTGTAGAAGAGTCAAATAAGGCAAATCAGCTATGGCAGAAGTGTCTTCAGTTATCAAAAAGAAAACCTGCTCCATGGACTGATTTAGATGCATTTACGGCAATGGCTCCAATTGTAATAGCAAGAGGGACAAAGGAATGCACAGCTTATTATGCATCTCTTTTAGATGAACTTGAAGAACGTATAGCAAATAAAATTCATGCTATTCCGAATGAAGAAATCCGTTTGGTTTGGGATGCAATTCCAATTTGGCCTAGGAAAAATTGGCTGGCCCAATTTTGTGAAGAAAGGAATGTCGTTTTTGTTGCAAGTACATATACGCATAGTTGGTGGTTTAACTTTGATGCTAATAACGCAATGAATTCACTTGTTAAAAGATATGCTTGGAATACTATGAATAGATCGAAAGATTGGATTTTAAATTGGACTTTAGATATGGTGTCTGATTATAAAGCTGATGGAATTGTTGCTCATTGGAATAATAGCTGTGGAATCTGGAATAGCTATGTTAAAAGACGATTACCAGGATACGAAGAAGCCGGAATTCCTACAGTATTAATTGAAGCCGATATGGTAGATGCCCGTTTCTTTGATGAGGATAGGATAACCAGACAATTGGATGATTTTATTCAGTCCTTAAAAAATAGTAAAGAAGTTATTAGAATGGTATAATTAGAAAAACTATATTACATGAAAAATATCTATAATAGTAAAATAGTTCTACCTGAATATCCAAAAAATTTGATGCAAATGCTTGCAGTTAATTTGGAGAAATATTCCGATAATATTATTTATCAGGAAATAAGTGATAATGAATATAAGCCATTGAAGTGGCATCAATTTATTCAAAACATTTCCTGTATACAGACATATCTTCATTCCATTGGATTTAAAGAGGGTGATAGCTTAGCAATCTTATCCCAAAACAGGAAGGAAATGCTTGAACTCGAATTTGCTGTTATGTCAATGGGGGGATGTTTTATACCTATTTTCTCTGGATATTTTTCGGATATTGCAAATATACTCATAGATTTTTGTGAGGCCGACTATATTGCTGTAGCTGATGAAATCCAATTATCGAAACTTGATAACCTGAAAAAATTCAAAAAAATTATATATTTTGATGAAATAAACAAACAATCAGTAAATCTAATAAGTATTAATGATATATTTTCGACTTCTAAAACTAATCAAGAGTTACAAGGGCTTGATATTGATCCCAACGCAGTTTGTTTGAAGATGTATACATCTGGCACTATGGGTAACCCCAAATTAGTTGAACTTACCCATGGGAATATTTTATCTCAGCAATCTGCGATGAAAGTTTTATGGAATTTGGATAATTCCGATAGATTTCTATCTTATCTACCCTGGCATCATAGTTTTGGTGGAATTTTTGAAAAGTATTCAGCAATTTGTAGTGGGTCCACATTATCTTTGGATGATAGCTACGGTAAAGATATGAATAAAATGATATCGAATTGGAAAAGTGTAAAACCAACAGTATTTTTCAGTGTACCTAGAATATATCAAGCATTAACTACATTAATGTCTCAAAATAAAGAGTTAAAGAAATTAATTTTCCACGATGAACTTAAATTTGTATTTACAGCTGCAGCTCCACTCCCTGAAAATATATCCGATATGTTCGATGCAAATAATATACCTGTTTACGAGGGATGGGGATTAACAGAAACATCCCCATGCTGTACAATAACAAATCCTAAATTACAAAGAGAAGTGGGGGTCGTTGGTAAACCTATTCCAGGGATATCGATAAAACTTTCTAAAGAAAATGAAATATTAGTAAAGGGCCCTAATGTTATGCATGGTTATTATAATAATCCTGAGGAAACTGAAAAAGTTTTGTCAAATGATAGATGGTTCTCAACAGGAGATGTTGGTAAAATTACTGACACGGGCTTAAAGTTGATATCACGCATAGATAGAATTTTCAAATTATCAAATGCCGAAAAAATTATTCCTACGGAAATTGAAAATATACTTTATAGGGACTGTGCATATATGACTCATTGCTTTGTTTCCGGAAGTGGAAAAGATTATCCTATTGTATTGGTTTTCCCTAATAAGGAAATGTTCAAGGAAATCTCTGATAAGACCCAATTAATGAAGGGCTGTAAATGTCCGATAAATCTGGATGAATATGCGAAATGTCTTAAAAATTGTTTGGGCGAATGGAATACATCTATTGATGCTAAATATTCTAAACTAAAAAAGGCTCGAATATTAGATTATGAGTTAAGTATTGAAAGCGGGGAGCTAACTCCATCACTGAAATTAGCACCTAATATTGTTGGAAAAGTATTTAATGTAGAAATTGAATCCCTCTATCAATCAAGTGATGTTAATAAAGAACAATCTTATATTATTAGTGTTGACTAGTAATAAATATTTTACTGGAATGACCTGGTTATGAACAAATAGATAAATAAAATGAAAATTGGAGTTATTGGTATGGGGCCTGTGGGATCTATATTAGCCGCCCATTTAATTGAAGCTGGGGTCTATGTAGTTGTTTGTGACAATGGTTCTGATAGAATTAATGAAATAAAGAAAAATGGAATAGTATTAAAACATAGCATTAATAAGCATATTCAAGTTAAAGAAACGTGTTCTTCACTACACCAACTGAAAAAATATGATGTTGATCTTGTAATAATTGCTGTAAAAGTAACAGCTTTAGATCAAGTGCTTGTAGAACTTTTGGATATTGCAACTGATAAAATGTACGTACTTTGTGCGCAAAATGGAATTGGCAATGAACTAAAAGTCTCGAAAGTATGTGGTGAGGATAAAACTTTAAGGATGGTCATAAACTACGCAGGTAATATCAATAATGATAATACTGTTAATGTTAGTTTTTTCAACCCCCCTAATTATGTAGCAGCTATGTTGCCACAAGCTGATCACATGGCTAAGAAATTATCAGAATTATTAAGTTCTACTGGTATAGAAACGAAGGTGTCCAAAAATATACAAAATTACGTTTGGAGAAAAGCTATATTAAATGCAGCAATAAGTCCTATATGCGCAATTACTCAAAAGACTATGAAAGATGTAATGAGTTTTCAAAAAACATTTAAATTGGTTGAAGGAATTATTGATGAATCTATAAAAGTTGCTGATATGGAGGGTATTGAATTAGGAAAGAATTTTAGACAATTCTGTATTCAATATTTAAAAAAAACAGGACAACATAAACCATCAATGTTGATTGATTTTGAATCTGGCAGAGATACTGAGATTGATTTTTTAAATGGCAAAATCGTTAAATATGGTCAAAAACATTATTTGCCAACACCATTTAATCAGTCAGTTACTGCATTAATTCATCTACTAGAATATTCGAATAATAATAGGAGTCAATAATGAAACCTAATTTTGCATGCAATTACGATGATATTTATCTAGTAAACGGCGCTAGAACACCTTTTGGCAAATTCATGGGTTCTCTCGGTGCAGTATCTCCTACAGATTTAGGTATTATTGCTAGCAGAACAGCAATAAAAAAATCAGCAGTTAAACCCGCAGATATTGATCATGTTGTATATGCTAATATTATACAAGCCAGTTTTGATGCGATTTATATTCCACGGCATGTAGGATTATATTGTGGAATTCCCTCAACAGTACCAGCTTTATTGGTACAGCGTATTTGTGGTTCAGGTTTTGAATCTATTATATCTGGTGCGGAACAAATAGTATTAGAAAAAGCAAGTATTGTGTTAGCCGGAGGAGCAGAAAATATGACACTTACCCCTACTTCTTCATTCGGAAACAGAATGGGTTATCGATTAGGTGGTTTGAAGTTTGGAGATATGCTATTTGAAGGTTTATATGATTCTGCAGGAAAATGTTCAATGGGACAAACCGCTGAAAATTTAGCTAAAAAATATAATATCTCTAGAGATGATGTGGATGAATTTGCTTTGAGATCTCATTCACTGGCAGTTGAAAAACTAAATAATGGCATCCTTGCAGAAGAAATTGTACAAATACATTCCGGAGTAATTGAAACTGAAGGATTGAGTCCACGAAAAATCAGAACTATTCCAAGTAAGAAGGGGGGATTGGATTATGATGAAAATATTAGAGAAACCAATATGGAGCAATTGCAGAGTTTAAATCCAACATTTTCCAAAAATGGTGTGCAAACAGCTGGAAATTCCAGTGGAATTGTAGATGGCGCGGCATCGGTGGTTGTTGCCTCTGGTGATGTTATAAAATCAAAAGGATTAACTCCATTGGCAAGGATTGTAGCTTCAGCTTCAGCTGGTGTTGAACCGCAGTTAATGGGAATCGGTCCTGCACCGGCAATACGAAATGTATTAGATAGAGCTGGATTATCATTAGATGACATTGATTTATTTGAAATTAATGAAGCTTTTGGAGCACAGATTGTTGCAGTAGAAAGAGAATTAAAATTGGATAGAAAAAAACTAAATGTAAATGGTGGTGCGATTGCTATTGGTCATCCACTTGCTGCAACAGGAGCTCGTTTGACTCACACGTTAGCTTTAGAACTTAAAAGAAGAGGTAAAAAATATGGAATTGCCTCTGCATGTATAGGTGGGGGGCAGGGAACATCCATATTAATTGAAAGTATTAGATAAATGCAAGTAGCTGTGAAAGTATAGGAGAATATTTTGATTACAATGCAATCCTGGCAAATGATAGCTAAAGACAAACCGTTTGAGTTTATAGAAAAACCAATACCTGAATTAATTGATGATGATGCGCTGGTTAAAATATCTGGTTGTGGTGTATGTCATACAGATTTAAGTTTTTGGCATTATGGTGTTCCCACAAAGCATGAGCTTCCATTGGTGCTTGGACATGAAATAAGTGGGGTTGTGGAAAAAGGCCCATCTAATTTAGAGGGTAAATCTGTGATTATTCCAGCTGTTATGCCCTGCGGAGAATGTGATTTATGCAAAATAAATCGTAGTAATATTTGCCAAAAACAGAAGATGCCCGGTAATGATTTTAATGGTGGTTTTTCTTCTCATATTGTTACTCCTTCAAAATATTTATCAGTAGTTGCAGATTCCGCCTTAGAGAATCACTCATTAGCAGAATTGGCGGTTATTGCTGATGCGGTTTCTACACCCTATCAGGTAATGCTGAAAAGTGGAATTCAGGAGGGTGATTTTGCTATTATCATTGGTGTTGGAGGTGTGGGTATTTATGCAGCACAAATTGCCAAAATATGGGGGGGGGAAGTGGTAGCTCTTGATGTTTCCCAAAACAAATTAGACCAATTAACACAAATTGGGATTGAAAATTATATTAATACATCAGAGATGGGATTTAAAGATATCAAAAATGCTGTAAAGAAAAAATGTAGAGAAATGGCTGCTCCAATAAATCGATGGAAAATCTATGAGATGTCTGGAACTAAACCAGGACAGGAACTTGCATTTGCACTCATGGGAATTGCTTCTACATTATCCATTGTTGGTTTTACAATGGATAAATTGGAGGTGCGACTCAGTAATCTTATGGCATTCGATGCTAATATTATTGGTACATGGGGATGTAAACCGGAATTATATACAGATGTAATAAACCTTGTTGCTGAAGGAAAACTCAAAATAAAACCATTTACAGAGTTATTTCCGATGGAGAATATTAATAATATTTTTCAACAAACTTTAGATAATAAACTAACAAAACGAAGTGTGCTTACACCTTAATAATATACACTTATCACTGAGATTTATACCTCGGTGTAAATTCAAGGAGAACTTATGACCACAACATTGAAAAACCATAATTTAACAGAAACTGTTTTTAAAGAGATTATCTATGAACTTAGGCCTTGTTTGGATACGGATGGAAATCTGGTTGATGGATTACATAACGCCTGGATATTTATAAATAACCCCAAACAGTTTAATTCCTATACAACAGATGCAGTAAAAGAGATTATTTTAGCATTCCGTAGAGCATCTAATGATAGATCGGTTGTGGCAGTTGTCTTTACTGGAGTCGGTGATAAAGCATTCTGCACAGGAGGAAATACCAAAGAATATGCTGAATATTATGCTGGAAATCCACAGGAATACAAACAGTATATGCGTTTGTTTAACGATATGGTGTCCTCAATTTTAATGTGCGATAAACCCGTTATTAATCGTGTAAATGGGATGCGTATTGCTGGTGGTCAGGAAATTGGAATGGCATGTGATTTTTCTATCGCACAGGACATGGCTCGTTTTGGTCAGGCAGGGCCAAAACATGGTAGTGCTCCTGATGGAGGTTCTACAGATTTCCTTCAATTATTTGTTGGTATTGAGAGAGCTATGTACTCCTGCGCTGCCTGTGCTCCATGGAGTGCTCACGAAGCATTTCGCTATGGTCTTCTATCAGAAATTGTTCCTGCATTTAAGGTAGATGGTGAATTTATGATCAACCCATATGTGAGAAATATATCTTGCAAGACTATTAATACTTTATCCTTTATTACAACTGATAATGCGGAAGCGAAGGCGTTATTGAAAACGGGTGAGATGGATTTATCACTTTTAGATGCTGCTGTTGATAGAATGTGTACAAATCTAATGATGACCTTCCCAAATTGTTTGAGCAAGACAATTAATTCAATTCGTAAGAAAAAATTAGAGCATTGGGATAAGAATAAAGAAAGTAATAGAGACTGGCTTGCACTTAATATGATGACTGAAGGTCGAGCAGGTTTTAGAGCATTTAATGAAGGTCCAAAAGGAAATCGTGAGATTGATTTTGTAAAACTCCGTCAAATGTTGGCTAATGGTGAACCCTGGAATGAAAAAATGTTAGAGAACATTTTACCCCAATAAGGTATTAGATGAATAAAATTATCAGAGAAGAAAAATATAATGGACAGGTAGTGCTCTTTACATTGAATTCACCTAAAGCTAATGTATTGGATGGTGAAATGATGATAGAGCTCCAAACTGAACTTAAAAATATAGATCAACATGTGAAGCTTATTCAGTTTGTTGGGGCAGGGGATCATTTTAGTTTCGGTGCTAGTGTGCCTGAACATACGAAGGAAAACGCACCTCAAATGCTCCGGCAGTTTCATGGTTTGTTCAAAGCCATTATGAGTCTTTCTGTACCCACTATGGCGATGGTATCTGGCCAATGTTTAGGTGGAGGAATGGAATTAGCTATTGCCTGTAATTTTTTATTTTTAGATAAATCTGCACGAATGGGACAACCGGAAATTGTTTTGGGAGTATTTGCACCTCCAGCATCTCTAATTCTACCTATAAAAGTGGGGCAAGTTAAAGCCGATGATTTACTACTTACCGGTAGAAGTATGGGACCAGAAGAAGTGATGGATTCAGGATTGGGAACTAAACTTTCTGAAAATCGGGAAATAATGTTGCAGGAAGCAGAAGTATGGATTGAAAAATATATCCTACCTAAAAGTGCATCTTCTCTGAGTTATGCTAATCGGGCAGTACGAACACAGTTCAACGAAACATTATCAAATAAATTGGATGAACTAGCAGAAATTTATACAACACAACTTATGGAAACATACGATGCCAATGAAGGGATTGATTCTTTTTTAGAAAAAAGAAAACCAAATTGGAAAGATTCATAATGAGAAAAATTACACATGTTGGAATTATTGGTGCTGGTACAATGGGGGCCGCTCTTACACAGAAATTTGCCCAAGAAGGATTTACTGTATTTATGGTAGATAGAGAAGACCAATTTCTGGATAAAGGGATGGAGAATATAAGAACTGTTCTTACTGAGGGTGTGGAGAGACGAATTTTTACTCCAAAAATAATGCAGGAAATTATTAATAATATTCATACTACAAAAAATTTAAATGACCTTAAAAAATGTCAGATTGTGATTGAAGCTGTTTTTGAAAATAAAAAGATAAAAGAAGATTTATTCAGCCAGGTAAGTGATATTATAGATTCAGAAACTATTTTGGCGACAAACACATCATCATTTTCTGTAACGGAATTGGCAAAATCTGTAACATATCCTGAGCGATTTTTGGGTTTACATTTCTTCTATCATGCAGCCAAGAATCGATTAGTAGAAGTTGTAAAAGGTAATATGACAAATGATAATACATTCAACTCTTGTATGTGGTTTATGCAACAATGTGGTAAAGATCCTATTACATGTAAGGATGCACATGGATTCGTTGTGAATAGATTTTTTGTTCCATGGCTTAATGAAGCAGTACGTTTATTTGAAGAGAATATTGCGAAACCAGCTGAAATTGATGTAGTTGCTACGCGCATTTTTGGGTGTGGTATGGGTCCTTTTGCGTTAATGAATGCAACAGGTGTGCCTATTGCATATCATGCTCAGAAAACGCTGGAAGATACATTTGGAAAATTCTATAGACCTGCAAAAACATTAAAACTTCAAATGGAGAAAAATGAACCATGGAACATACCTGATTGCTCAAATATTGATTCCTCTATTTCTATGAAAATTTCTGATAGATTACTGGCAACTACTCTTTTTGTTTGTGGACAGTTACTGGATGAAGACGTGTGCACTGCTGGTGATATTAATCGTGGAGCAGGTGTTGGCCTTAAATGGAGGAAAAATCCAATAGATTGTTACCATATATTGGGTGAACAAAAGGCAACAGAACTGGTTAGTACTTTGGCAAGTAGATGGAAAGTGAATATCCCAAAGTCTGTGCGTTCTAAATATTGGAAACCTGATTTTATACGTCATGAAATTAATGGAAATACAGGTATTATAACTATCAACCGCCCTGAAGGAATGAATGCAATGAATCCTACAGTGATTGCACAATTGGCAGATGCGTTTGATGAATTAGATAAAAATAAATCCTTGAAAAATATTGTGATTACTGCACAAGGAAAAGCATTTGTTGCAGGTGCGGATATCAAATTTTTTATTGATCATATTAAAGCAGATACAATACCCAAAATTGTTGATTTTACAACTGCTGGTCAAAAATTATTTACAAGAATTGATAAGTCAAAAAAGAAGGTGGTTGTTGTCGCAAATGGATTGGCTCTTGGTGGGGGTCTTGAACTGGCTCTAACAGCCGATGTTATAGTTGCATTAGATAAAGCTGTTTTTGCATTTCCTGAAACAGGCATTGGTATTTATCCAGGTTTAGGTGGAACACAGCGCCCAATTAAGAGAATCGGCAAAGGTCTTACTAAATATCTAATATATACTGGGCAAATTCTTTCTGCACAAAAAGCATTAGAGATTGGACTTATTGATAAAATCATTTCCTGGGACGAATTGGTTTCAATTGTTGAAAATTTAGATTCATTAGAAAAAAAATCAGCAACTCTTCCTGAGAAATGGTTGAAATTAGCAAATTATTTTGAGAATACAACAGCAGACTCATTTTTTAAAGAAGAAATTCCGGATGGAATGGAAAAAATCATTGGGAAAATTCGAACTAAAGCTCCCCTTGCAATACAAACGGTGGAAAGATTGGTTAATGAGTATAGGGGGCCCATATCGGAATTGGATTATCTTGAAACCATTTTTAGGACAGGTGATGCACTTGCTGGTCTTCAATCTGTGGGCAAAAGACCTCCTGAGTATAAAGGGTGCTAGAGTAAAAGAGAGGTAATTATGAAATTTAAAAATAAAACGATTATTGTCACTGGTGGAGCTAGAGGGATAGGAGCATCTATTGTACAATATTTTTTAGATGAGGCTGCAGTTGTTTATGTAATTGATAAAAAAAATCCAACTGAATTCAATATGATTAATAATGAAAATTTATTTTTAGTTACTGGCGATGTTACAAATAATAATGATGTTGAGTTATTTATTTCTGATGTGATGTCTGAAAGCAGTTCAGTTGATGTGTTGGTTAACAATGCCGGTATTCTTCGAGATAACGTTATTTGGAAATTAGAAGAAGAAGATTTTGATGCGGTTATAAATGTGAACTTAAAAGGACCCTGGCTTATGTGCAGAGCGGTTACATCAATTATGCGTAAACAGAATAGTGGCCGGATTGTTAATATCTCATCACGTTCTTGGCTCGGGAATTTTGGTCAATCCAATTATTCTGCATCTAAGGGAGGTCTTGTAAGCCTCACTCGTACTCTTGCTTTGGAGTTAGCGAGAAACAATATTACCGTTAATGCAATTGCGCCAGGATTGATTGATACACCAATGACACGCAATCTAGATCCAGAAATATTTAAAAAATTAGAAAATACAATACCCATGAAAAAAGCTGGTCACCCAGAGGATATTGCAAACCTAGTTGGTTTTTTAGCATCAGATGAAGCAAAATTTATCAACGGACAGGTAATTCATGTGGATGGTGGAAAAAGTGTTGGTGCAAGTATACACTAATAATAAATGAAATTATGCAACAAGTCTATCTAATAGATGGTTGTCGTTCTCCTATAGGACGAGGACATCCTGAAAAAGGAATATTAAAGGATATTCGTGCAGATGAGCTATGTCTCCAAGTACTAAATGCGCTGATTGATAGGACTAATCTTGACATAGATAAAATTGATGATTTTTATTTAGGTTGCGTTGGACAGCATCTCGAACAGGGTAAAAATTTAGCACGTCTAATTTTATTATTAGGTAGATTTCCAAACTCGATTCCTGGGGCTACCATAAATCGGTTATGTGCCTCAAGTCTGACCGCTCTACAAATGGCAACTGATAGTATTAAATCTGGGACTAATAATCAGATGTTAGTTGGTGGAGTCGAACATTTGGGACACGTTGCTATGACTGCTTCACTAGGATATCATCAAAATCTATTAAAAGGGTATAATATTCAATGGACTAATATGGGATTAACTGCTGAAAAATTAGCAGAAGATTTTAAAATTGGTTTAGATACACAAAATAAATTTTCTATATGTTCAAATAATAAATATTTTGACGCAGTTGAATCTGGATTTGTTGATAAAGAAAGAGTGATTATACTCTCGCCAAATGGCGATGAAATTAAAGAAGATCAAGAGCCCAGATTTTCTTCACCTGAATTATTAGATACCCTAAAAACGGTATTTAAAGAAAATGGTACAATAACTGCTGCTAATAGTTCTGGTATTTCTGATGGTGCTTGTATGGCATTAATCGGGAATACATCTACGCTTAATCATTATAATGAAGCACCACTAGCAGAAATATGTGATACAGTTACTATTGGACTTAATCCCGAACGAATGGGGCTGGGACCAGTCATTGCAATCCATAAATTATTGGATAGAGCAGGTTTGTCATTAGATGATATTGACCTGTTTGAGATAAATGAGGCATTTGCAGTACAAGTTTTGGCTTGCCAAAAAGAATTAACAATTCCTGATAGTAAATTAAATATTCATGGTGGTGCGGTTGCGCTTGGACATCCCCTTGGGATGTCAGGTTTACGAATTGCAGTTACACTAGCCCATAGTATGAAAGAAAGAAAATCAGAGTACGGCATTGCTTCACTTTGTGTTGGGCATGGACAGGGGGTCGCAATGTTGTTAAAAGGTATAGTATGAATAATAAACAACAGGACATTACATGAGTTTGATACAGACAAAATTGACTGTTAATGGATATACTCATTCACTATTAGTTAATGCTGATGAGACACTTTTATTTACACTTAGAGAACAATTGTATCTTACCGGAACCAAAGAAGGATGTAATCAAGGATCTTGTGGAAGCTGTACGGTTCTTATAAATGGAAAGCCGGTCCTTTCCTGTATGACACCAACTTTACGATGCGCGAATAAAAAAATAACTACCATTGAAGGAATCAGCGGGGGTGAAACGCTTCATTTGGTTCAAAAATATCTGGTTTCAGATGGTGGATTACAATGTGGTTTCTGCACCCCGGGTGTTGTAATGACAGCAGTACCATATTTGGAAGAAAATCCAGATGTAAATCGTAAGGAGATTAAAGAAAGTTTATCAGGAAATTTATGTCGCTGTACAGGGTATAAAAAAATAATTGATGCAGTGGAAAATGCATCCAAGGAGATGAAAAAATGAAGGGTCCAATTGGGAGACGAACTCCATTTATTGATGCAATAGATAAAGCAACTGGACAGGCAATGTATACGGATGATTATAAATTTCCTAATATGCTATTTGTTCGCTTTCTCCGAAGCACCAAATCTCATGCAAAAATTAAATCACTAGACATAACGGAGGCAGAATCATACCCGGGAGTAGTAGCTATTGCCACTGGAGAAGATTTACCAATTTCTTTTGGAGTTCTTCCAACGAGTCCAGATGAAACTGCAATGGCGGTTAAAAAGGTGCGTTATCAAGGTGAAATTGTGGCTGCTGTCGCAGCAGAAACTATTGAGTCAGCCCAATTAGGAGTAGAAAAAATTAAAATAGAATATGAATCTATTACTGAATTCATTACTCCACAAGATTCACTACATAAATGTGAGCCCGATGAACAAATTCATCCACATACTAAAAATAATAAAAATATACATAAAATTGCAGAACTTCGTTTTAATGAACCTGAAAAGGAAATTAAATCTGCAAGCCATATACAAACCGGTAAATTTAAATTTGCAGGAGTCACACATGCCTTCACCGAACCCCATTCCACTTTAGCTATATGGAATAGAGATGAAACACTTACTGTGATTAGTGCCACTCAAGTGCCTCATTATTTGCATATTAACCTGTCAAAAGTTCTCGAATTGCCCCTCCATAAGATTCAGGTAAAGAAACCATCTCTAGGTGGTGGGTTTGGAGGAAAAAGCGATCCATTTCCACATGAAATGATTACTTCATTTCTTGCAATAAAAACAAAACGTCCTGTTAAATGCACATTTTCTCGTGAAGAGGTATTTATTACACATCATGGACGACATCCAACTGAAATGTCCATGTCAATTTCTTGTGATGATGATGGAAAACTAACTGCATTGGATACTGATATTATTATTGATGGAGGTGCGTATGGGAGTTTTGGAGTTGTAACTTCCTATTATAATGGTGTTTTATTACAAGGCCCATATAAAATTGATAAATTCGGTTTTAGAACTCAACGTGCTTATACTAATAAACATCAATGTGGAGCAATGCGTGGACATGGTGCGGTAAATCCAAGATATGCCGTTGAAACACTGTTAGATATGATGGCCTATGATTTAAAAATTGATCCATGTGAACTTAGAGAAAGGAATTTTTTACCTGAGAATTCGTTTACAGTTGGTGAATTTCGTATTACTAGTAATGGAATCCGTGACTGTATTAATACTGTTCGTGAAAAATCTGGTTGGGATAAAAAGTATGGTAAGTTGCCATTTGGTAGTGGACTTGGTGTTGCATGTGGATTTTTTATTAGTGGTTCTGCATTACCCATTTTATGGAATAGGTATCCACAAACAGTAGTTCATGCTAAATTAGATTTTGATGGGCGTGTTGTTATATTCAGTGGTGCAAGTGATATTGGGCAGGGTAGTGATACTATGCTTGTCCAAATTGCTGCTGAAGAATTAGGTATTCCTATGGAATATGTCCAGGTAGAAGTTGCAGATACTAAAATTACTCCCGTTGATTTAGGTAGCTACTCCAGTCGCGTTACATTTATGGTTGGGAATGCTACTAAAACAGCTACATCAAACCTTAGAAATGAAATAGCAATTGCCATTGCTAAGGAAAAGAATGTATCCGTAAATGATTTATATTTCGAAGATTGTCGTGTTATTACAAAGAATAAATCCGTGGACTTAAGCTGGATGGAAGCCGTTGAAATTGCTATGGCAGGGCGTGGAGCTTTTCTTGAAAGTGGTTTCTATATTTCACCAAAATTAGGCGGGAAATTCAAAGGGGCTGGAGCTGGATTAAGTCCTGCATATAGCTTTGGTGCATTTATTTCTGAAGTTAATGTTCATCCAAAGACGGGGGAAGTTAATGTGGTAAAAGTCTGGGGTGCTCATGATTGTGGAAAAGCATTAAATCCGTTATCTGTAGAAGGACAAATTGAAGGTAGTATACACATGGGGTTAGGGCAAGCAGTATCAGAGGAAATGTGGTATAAAAATGGACAGCAAATGAATGCTAATTTTCTAGATTATCGAATTCCTTATAGTGTGGATACGCCAGATATGGATATTACGATTATTGAATCTAATGACCCGGAAGGTCCATATGGAGCAAAAGAAGCAGGTGAAGGTCCTATACATCCAGTACTTCCATCGATTGGAAATGCCGTATATGATGCAGTTGGAGTCAGAATGATGGAATTGCCAATCACACCAGATAAGGTGCTAAAGAAACTTAAGGAAAAAGTATAATGGGATATTATCATACTCCCAGCTCCATAGAAGATGCACTCTCAATTGCAGATAAATATAATGATAATTATACATTTTTTGCTGGTGGAACTGATATCCAGATTTATCGTAAACAGAAGTTAGATCTTAATGAACATATTATTGATTTAAGCTTAATTAATAACATCAATACTATTTCAATGAAAAATGGAACATTATCCTTAGGTGCAATGGCCACTTTAGATGAAATTTTTGTATCTAAAAAAATACAGAACAATTTTCCACTTATTGCTAAATCTGTAAATTCTGTAGCCACACCAGTACTCAGAAAAACTGCAACTATTGGTGGAAATCTATTAGTAAAAAATCGCTGTACATTTTACAATCAATCTAAGGGGTGGCGTGACAGTATAGGATCATGCTTGCGAGATGTAGGTGATATCTGTCAAGTAACAGGAGGAAAAGATGATTGTTATGCCAGAAATGTTTCTGATGCAGCGACAGCACTTATCGCACTTAATGCAAAGGCAGTATTGACATCACTAAATGGTGTTGAACATAGATTAGTGAAAGATTTATATTTACCTTGTGGAATTAAATCTCATAATTTGAGCAAGGGAACAATATTGACCCAAATCCATCTGTCTCTTTCCCCAGTAAAATGGTGGTATAAAAAACTAAGATTACGTAAAACATTAGATTTTACATCATTGACCGTAGCAGCAACTGTAAATAAAACAGGTATTGTTCGAGTATGCTTAAACGGAGCTTCAATGTCACCAATATTAATTAAAGAATCATTGGATTTACTAACACTTGAATTACTTATTAAGCAAGCACGGAAGCACTGTAAAGCGGTTGATAATGATTTGATGCCACTAAAATATCGAAAGCAAATGATTAATGTATTTTTGGAAGAATGTTGGGAGACAATCAGCCAGAAGGATACCAGAACTCAGAGTTCGAAGTAGAAATGATTATATTTTTTCAAATAATCTACAACCATTTATTTTCTCTTAGCTTCGGGCTTTATCACCAATCAATAAATAGATAGGAACAGTGATTATGACAGATAACATATTTCCACTAAATGCTAATATTCTAGATCAATTGTTGCAAGAAAATAGAGTTAATTTAAAAACGATCAGTATTAGAGAACTGGGCATTCTTATAAATGATTTTGAAAAAAAATCTGGTGTGAAATTTATTAGAATGGAATTTGGAATACCCGGCTTATCTCCAAGCCGAATCGGTCCTGATGAGGAAATCCGCATACTGAAAGAAAATATAAAATTACCAGCTACTTATCCTCCATTTGATGGTATCCCAAGATTAAAGAAAGCCATTACTCTCTTTGTCGAGAAATTTTTAAATTTGGAGGTTTATCCGGAAAATTGTATCCCTACTGTTGGAGCAATGCAAGGATGTCTAATCAGTATGGCGGTTGCAGGTCGAAGAAGAAAAGAAGCAAATACTATTCTTTTCCTTGATCCGGGGTTTCCAGTGAATAAATTGCAAACTAAATTCCTTGGATTAGAATCAGAATCAATTGATTTTTATCATTATAGAGGTGACGATCTACTAAAAGAAATTGAAAGGATTTTTTCTTCTGGTAGAATTGGTGGTTTAATTTGGTCTAATCCAAATAACCCTACATGGGTTTGTCTGAAAGAGGAAGAACTTGAGGGGATTGGTAAGTTGGCAACTAAATATGATGTCATCTGCATTGAAGATATTTCATATTTTGGTATGGATTTCCGATATGATTATAGCATATCCAGTACCCCACCTTTTCAACCAACTGTTTCAAAATATACTGACAACTATTTTATTGTAATGTCCAGCTCCAAAATGTTTAGTTATGCAGGACAGCGTGTAGGATTTACTGTAATTTCCCCAAAATTAAGTAAGAAAAAATATCCAACTTTAAAAAAATATAGCGATACAGAAATAATAGGTCATGCATTTGTTCATGGTGGTATATATCCAACAACTGCCGGTGTACCCCAAGGGACACAACATGCACTTGCTGCAATTCTAGAAGCCGTGTGTAAAGGTGAATATGATTTTCTAAAAAAAATTCACTGGTATGAAGAAAAAGCTGTTAAAGTAAAAGAAATATTTCTCTCTAACGGTTTTAACCTTGTTTACGCAGATGATTTAGGCGAAAATATTGCAGATGGATTCTATTTTACAATTTGCTGGAAAAATATGACGGGTGATAATCTCTTATATCATATACTCCTTTTTGGATTGACCGGAATACCTTTAAGTATTACAGGTTCTACCAGAGAAGGATTAAGAATATGTGTGTCATTAATTGAAGATACACAGATCGATGAACTAAAGAATAGAGTTTCTAACTTAAAAAATTATCTTACCAGTAATATATAATATTTTTCGTGAAAGCTTTGTGTCTAAATAATTAAACGAACAAAAAAATAATTGTCATGTATAACAAATTAAAAAATCTACTTCCTAATTGTGCAAAGCATAATCAGAAAAAAAATTATGTGTTCAGATTTTAGTGATAATTATAAAATTTGTACCATTATTTTAGCTGCTGGTGAATCCAAACGTCTTGGGACCCCAAAACAACTAATTCCCTACAAGAACTCTACACTACTTGGTCATACAATCCAATGCACATTAAATTCAAAATCTAATGAAACAGTTGTCGTTTTAGGTGCAAATTCAAGATTAATACAAAAAAAATATTAAACTTTCCTATTAACATAGTTATAAATCAAAATTGGAAAATGGGGATGGGATGTTCTATCCGAGCAGGATTGGAGAAAATTGAAAGTGTCAACAATAATCTTCAAGCTGTTATACTTCTTGTGTGTGATCAACTTTTCCTGACTTCAAAAACTATAGATCATCTTATTGAATCATATTTATTATTTAAAAAACCAATTGTCGCCAGTGAATATGACGGCACTCTAGGTGTTCCAGTCCTTTTTGATAAAGAATTTTTTCCTGAATTGTTGAAGATTAATGGAATTTCTGGAGCTAAAATTGTAGTGAAAAATCATCTAGATCAGGTTTGCTCAATACCTTTTCCAAAAGGGGAATTTGACATTGACAAATCAAATGATTTGTCAAATAGAAGCAAGTAAATTATAATTAAAATAGTGTTATTATAGTGCTCTAAAATGAATTAAAAAGTGTCTAAAAAATTTATTAAATTTTCTAACGTTAGATTATTGATAATTTAAATGCGGATGTAGTTCAATGGCAGAACACCAGCTTCCCAAGTTGGATACGTGAGTTCGATTCTCATCATCCGCTCATTTTTTTGATAACAGTTTATTAGGCTACCAACAATAATAACTATTCAACACTCAAACATCCACGATCTAATAATAACAATTAATCAAATTATAAATGCGATATAAAATAACTATTTCATTTAATGTCTTTGTGGCTTGAGATCATTAATAAGATATTTGTATTCTAAATTATTATTTAATGATATATTATTATATCATTTTTACACATAATATCAAATACAAAGCATGCAAATCGGCATCCATTTTAAAATAATTTTTAAATTTAAGGTGAATTTATAAAATGCTATTTAAACATAATTAACTATATATAAAAGCTACTAAATAATGAATACAATTATAGAACCATTTAGAATAAAATCAGTTGAACCAATAAAGCTAAATTCTATTAAAGATAGAAAAGAAAACATTAAAAATGCAGATTACAATTTATTTAAACTTCACGCAAAAGATGTAATTATTGATTTGTTGACAGATTCTGGAACTGGTGCAATGAGCACGGAGCAATGGGCGGGAATTATGAGGGGTGATGAGTCCTATGCTGGTAGCAATAGTTATATTCGTTTTGAAAAAATCATAAAAAAATATTTTGGATTTGATTATGTAATCCCAACTCACCAAGGAAGAGCAGCTGAAAGGATTTTATTTGAGGTGCTTTGTAATAAAGGTGACGTAGTTCCTAGTAACTCTCATTTTGATACCACAAGAGCAAATATTGAATTTCAGGGTGCTAATGCAATAAATCTAATACCCAATAAATATAATGATACACAATCAATTTATCCTTTTAAAGGGAATATGGACATCGATCAACTAAAAAAAATTGTCAAAAATAAGAGTAACAATATTCCTATTATAATGATGACGATTACTAATAACACGGGGGGAGGTCAACCTGTCTCTTTGTCAAATATAAGAGAAGTTAGTAAGATCGCTAAAAAATATAATATTCCATTTTATATAGATGCATGTAGATTTGCAGAAAATGCATATTTTATTAAAACAAGAGAGAAAGAATTTAAAAATACTTCTATAGTAGATATTGTAAAAGAAATGTTTTCATATGCAGATGGTTGTACTATGAGTGCAAAAAAAGATGGAATAGCAAATATTGGTGGTTTTTTGTGTGCAAATGACAAGGAACTATCTAAAAAGGAAAAAGAGTTACTTATTTTAACTGAAGGCTTTCCTACTTATGGTGGATTAGCTGGAAGAGACTTAGAGGCAGTATCTATTGGAATTACAGAAGCTATGGATGAAGATTATTTGCATTATAGGATAAGTTCTACTAAATATTTAGGTGATAAAATATCAAAATTTGGTGTTCCTATTTTACTTCCTCCTGGTGGTCATGCGATATATATAGATGCTAAGTTATTTTTAAAACATATAAAAAAGGAGAATTTCCCAGCCCAGACTCTAGCTTGTGAGTTATATATAATTGGCGGTATACGTACATCAGAAATAGGAAGTTTAATGTTTGGAAAATTTAACCCAATAAAAAAAACTAATACCTATGCTTCTTATGAATTAGTGAGATTAGCAATTCCTAGAAGAACATATACTCAAAGTCATATAGATTATGTAGTTGAAATTATTAAAAAAGTATATTTAGATAGAACAATAATATCTGGTTTAGAAATAGTTGAACAACCAGAATATTTAAGGCATTTTAGTGCAAAATTGAGGAAAATCTGATCAAGTATAATATAATGATGTCTTATTGATGTCTTTTAGGAAGCTATTTATAACAAAAAAGCCCCTGAATTAACAGAGGCTTTACTAAGCGGGGCGGACAGTATGCTCAACGAACTCTTTTTATCTTCCATATAGATTTATAATTGCAGGTTCGAGTCCTGTCACCTAGATATTGAATTATAATCATGAAATAATGGGGTTGCCTGCGACATATCTAGACCCAAAAATTTTTCCTCCAAATGCTGAATTTTTAGATAATTCTCCTTATATTAGATGTTTTATTGAAAATCCTAATCATATAGGTTTGCATACTTATCATTCATCATTACCAGCTTTCAATGGAACTCAAAAAATAGAATTAGACTTATTAAGGATTTGTGCTGAAGAAATATTTCAAGGTAAATCTAATTCTTATGATGGCTATGTTGCATCTGGAGGAACAGAGTGCAATATTCAAGCACTATGGATATTTAGAGAATATTTTATTAATAAATTCAACTCAAAAATAAATGAAATTGCAGTATTGTTTTCTGAAGATAGCCATTATTCTTTATATAAAGCGTGTAACATTCTTCGGTTAAATTTTCAACAAATACGGGTAGACTTTAATAATCGTGATTTAGATTTAGAGCATTTAGAAAAAATAATCAAGATATTAAAACGTAAAGGAGTTAAGTACTTTATTATTGTATTAAATCTTGGTAGCACCATGTTTGGTTCAATAGATCCTATAAACAAAATTAGTAAAGTAATTAATTTTTATAATCTTAATTGTAAAATTCACGTTGATGCTGCATTTGGTGGTTTTATATTTCCCTTTACTTGTCTTAATAATAAATTCAATTTCAAAAATCCCTTAATAGATTCAATTTCATTAGATGGACATAAAATGCTTGAAGCCCCATATGGGACTGGGATTTTTTTAATCAGAAAAGGTTTAATCGATAACATATTAACTAAGGAAGCAAGCTATATAGAAGGACTAGATCACACTTTATGTGGTTCAAGGTCTGGTGCAAATGCAATTGCAACCTGGATGATATTAAATATTTATGGTTCTAAAGGATTAATTAAACGTATGGAAGGATTTATTAAAAAGACAGATGAAATTTGTGATACTTTAAATGAATTAGATATATATTATTTCAGAAATGAGAATATGAATATTATATCAATACAAAATGGACAAATATCAGAAGATATATGTAAAAAATACACCTTAGTGCCAGATACACATATTGGAAAATCACAATGGTGGAAAATTGTAGTTATGGAACATGTCAACCGGAATTTGATTAATCAATTCATCAATGATTTAAAAAAAGTTGATATAATATAAAATATCTTTATAAATTATAATAGGATATCAATATCGTAATATCCATAATTAGATTTAATGTTATATTAATTAAAAGAATATGTGGATGAAAAATCAATTTATAAAATATAATTTATTTTGCCTTGTTATGATTATAGTAATTACAGGTAATGTTTCGGCTCAAATTCAACCAGGAAAACAACAATATAATAAATATTGTCTTTCATGCCATGGCTCTGGGGGTAAGGGAGATGGTGAATTATCCTATTTGTTATATCCTAAGCCTAGGGATTTGACTAGTGGCTTGTTTAAAATTCGTAGTACCCAACCCGGTAACCCCCCAACTGACGATGATTTAATTTCCAGCATTAAAAACGGGATGCCTGGAACAGCAATGCCTTCTTTCAATTTTTTAGACATTGATGAATTAAAAGATATTGTTAGCTATATTAAATATTTAGGAGATATTGAAAATAGCAATGCACTTCAAATTGAAATTCCAGATTTAATATCTGAAACAAACGAATTGTTAGAATTAGGAAAATCAGTTTATACTGAAATAGGATGTATTAAATGTCATGGTGATATAGGTAAAGGAGATGGACCCTCAGCTTATACATTGAGAGATTCATGGGGTTACCCAATCATTCCTAGAGATTTTACATCAGGTGTTTATCTTGGTGGTGGGACACCTCAGGATTTATATTTGAGATTTGCAGGTGGGATGGATGGCACTCCCATGCCTTCTTATGGCAATTTATCAGAACTGTTAGGAAAGCCAAAAGAAGATGAAAATGAACTTGCTTGGTCATTAGTATATTATGTAAAAAGTTTAGAAGAAGATGATACAAAAGATATAGGGAAAATTCCCCCAAATGGAACAATTACTGCCCAATTAGTAAGCGATGGTATTAAATTAGATAAATTATTAGAACCTTCATCTAGATTATGGAATAAAACAACTTCTTATTCTATTCCTATATCACGGCTATGGCAAAGTGAAAATGTTAATTATAAGATGGTTGAAGTACAGGCAATATACAATTCAAAGTATATTGCTATTAAATTAGAATGGGATGACATAACATCAGATCAAAGTTTATATAGAGTCCAAAATTTTCAAGATGCAGCTGCTATCCAATTTTCAATTGATGGAACAATGGATTTTCATGGTATGGGATCAAGAGAGCATCCAACAGATATTTGGTTTTGGAAATCAGAATGGCAAATACAACAAAATCAAAATATAGAATCTGATATAGAACTTACATATTCAAATAGAGTTAGTGATTCTGATGTTGAACATTATCCAGACGAAATTAATGAGAGTGCTTTTCTTATAGGTGTAAATGTTGGAAATATAAATTCAAAAAAAAATAGGAATACATCTGTAGAAAATGTGGTTGCAGCAGGTCCTCATACCGTTACTACTAATCCAGAGAATTTACAACGTGTAAAAGGAAAAGGTCAATGGAATGGTAAAAAATGGGAAGTTGTTTTCTTAAGGGAAATAGTAGCAGAGTCTGATCAAGAAATGCAGTTCAATAAAAATGATATTATACCAATTGGATTTGCAATATGGAATGGAAGTGAGAATGATAGAAATGGACAGAAGATGGTTTCAACCTGGTACAAATTAGAATTAAAAGATTAGGGAATTTATTATGTCAGATAAAAAAAATAAAAAGAATATTAAATCAACTAAAAAGCTGTATACCCGAAAAGATTTTTTAAAAGTTAGCTCAATAAGTTTGGGAGGTACTGCTATTTTATGGTCTATGCCTGGGAGCATGTTCTTTCTTAAAGGAATTCCAGATATTGATAATCCACTGACACACTATCCTAATAGAGGATGGGAAAAAATATATCGTAATCAATATAAATTTGATGATAGCTTTACATTTATTTGTTCACCTAATTGTACACATGAATGTCGAATGCGAGGTTTTAATAGAAATGGTGTTATGATAAGAACTGAACAAAATTATGATTGTCATAAAATTAAAGATCTTTATGGAAATAAAAGTACGCATGCATGGAATCCTAGAGGCTGTTCT
>MDTC01127561.1_pt1 | contig 29813 bp, 22 predicted proteins | sample 811181 | NCBI WGS metagenome assembly MDTC01 (sample SAMN05326644, study PRJNA326480) | marine metagenome | isolation source: seawater | place: Pacific Ocean: North | collected 2011 | reverse complement strand
GACGCGGTCTCCAAGTACGCGCCGGAGTCCCATGTGCTGGTCATGGCCGCCGCGGTCGCCGACTTCCGGCCCGCCAACCAGGCCACCAGCAAGATCAAGAAGGGCCCTGCGGGCGAGGGCGAGCCGACCGTCGAGCTGGTGCGTAACGACGATGTGCTCGCCGGAGCGGTGCGGGCCCGCAGCGACGGGCAACTGCCCAACATGAAGGCCATCGTCGGATTCGCGGCCGAGACCGGCGACGCCAACGGCGACGTGCTCTTCCACGCCCGCGCGAAATTGCAGCGCAAAGGGTGCGACCTGTTGGTCGTCAACGCAGTGGGAGAGAACCGTGCATTCGAGGTCGACCACAACGACGGCTGGCTGTTGGCCGCCGACGGGGCGGAGTCGGCGCTGGAGCACGGTTCGAAGACTGTGATCGCCAGCCGTATTGTGGACGCGATCGTGGCGTTCCTGCACAGCGGCGCCCGTTAGTCCGGGGGCCATCGGTTCGGGTGCGAACGCCACCCGGTAGAAGTTGACTGAGCATTGACCTGCATGACCTCAATGGTGCGAGCGAGAGGAAAAGGAGCGGACGTGAGCGAAGCCCGGCTGTTTACCAGTGAGTCGGTGACCGAGGGACATCCCGACAAGATCTGCGACGCCATCAGCGACTCGGTGCTCGACGCGCTGCTCGCAGACGACCCCCGGTCCCGGGTCGCGGTGGAGACGCTGGTCACGACCGGCCAGGTGCACGTCGTCGGTGAGGTCACCACGACGGCGAGGAACGCCTTTGCCGACATCACCGACACCGTGCGCAACCGCATCCTCGAGATCGGCTACGACAGCTCCGACAAGGGCTTCGACGGCGAAACCTGCGGCGTGAACATCGGGATCGGCAAGCAGTCGCCCGACATCGCCCAGGGCGTCGACACCGCCCACGAGACCCGTGTCGGCGGTGGCTCCGACCCGCTGGACCTGCAGGGCGCCGGCGATCAGGGGCTCATGTTCGGATACGCCATCTCGGAGACACCCGAATTGATGCCGCTGCCGATCGCGCTCGCGCACCGGCTGTCGCGCAAGCTCACCGAAGTCCGCAAGGACGGCACTCTGGGCTACCTGCGACCGGACGGCAAAACCCAGGTGACGGTGCAGTACGACGGCAACAAGCCGGTCCGGCTCGACACCGTCGTGCTGTCGACTCAGCACGCCGACGGCGTCGACCTCGACAACCAGCTCTCCCCGGACATCAAGCAGCACGTCATCGACGCGGTGCTCGCCGATCTGGGTCACGACACCATGGACACCTCGAAGCCGCGGCTGCTGGTGAACCCGACCGGCAAGTTCGTGCTCGGCGGCCCGATGGGTGACGCCGGGCTGACGGGCCGCAAGATCATCGTCGACACCTACGGTGGCTGGGCCCGCCACGGTGGCGGTGCATTCTCCGGCAAGGACCCGTCCAAGGTGGACCGCTCGGCGGCCTACGCGATGCGCTGGGTGGCCAAGAACGTCGTCGCCGCCGGTCTCGCCGAGCGCGTCGAGGTGCAGGTCGCCTACGCGATCGGCAAGGCCGCACCCGTCGGCCTGTTCGTCGAGACCTTCGGCTCCGAGACCGTCGACCCGGTCAAGATCGAGAAGGCCATCAGCACGGTGTTCGACCTGCGACCCGGTGCGATCGTGCGCGATCTGGACCTGCTGCGCCCGATCTACGCGCCGACGGCGGCCTACGGGCACTTCGGCCGCACCGACATCGAGCTGCCGTGGGAGCAGCTGAACAAGGTCGACGACCTCAAGGCCGCGGTCTGACGCTGCGACGAAAGTCACAGCGGCACAGCATCTGTCGAGCTCGGGACAGCTTGGAGCACGATCCGGACGCGGTAGGTCAGTGCCGTCGGACGATTTGGGCCTGAGCGCCAGTATTGTGGGCCGCGATGGCTCGAGATCGATCAACCAGCACCACCCGCCTGAACCGGGGCCTGATGGCTCTGCGCGGGCGGCGCGACCCTGCGCCGCTCGCCGGTCAGCGCAGTCGCGCCGCGAACGCGCTGGGCGACGTGCACACCCGCAAGGTCCTGGACCTGACCATCCGGCTTGCCGAGGTAATGCTCTCGTCGGGGTCCGGTACCGCCGACGTGGTGGCCACCGCCCAGGACGTCGCCCGCGCCTACCACCTGACCGACTGTCTCGTCGAGATCTTCGTGACGACGGTGTTCGTCTCAGCTCCGCCGACTGCCGACGGTCCGCCTCTGACGATCGTGCGGTCGGTGAACGCCCGCTCCACCGACTACACGCGGGTGGCCGACCTGGACCGCCTGGTCGGCCGTATCACCTCCGGTGGTGTCACCGTCGACGAGGCCCACCAGGTGATGGACGAGATCTCCGAACAGTCGCACCCGTATCCACGCTGGCTGGCCACGATGGGCTGGGCGGGTTTCGCGCTGGGCATCGCCTTGCTGTTCGGCGGCACATGGCTGACCTGCCTCCTGGCGGCGGTCACCGCGGCCGCGATCGATCGGGCCGGCCGACTGCTGAACAAGATCCGGACCCCGTTCTTCTTCCAGCACGTGATCGGGGCGATGATCGCGACCCTGGTCGCGGTCGCGGCCTATTTCTTCTTCGGTCTGGGCCCGACGACGCTGGTGGCCACCGGCATCGTCATGTTGCTCGCGGGCATGACGATCGTCGGCGCGATGCAGGACGCCGTGACGGGTTACATGCTCACCGCGGTGACCCGGCTGGGCGAGGCGTTGTTCCTCACCGGCGGCATCGTCGTGGGCATCCTGGCCGGACTCCAGGTCGCCGAATTGATCGGCGTCCGAATCGAACTGCATGTCGATGCCACCCGAACCTTCATCGTCCCGAATCAGCCGCTGCCGATCGCGCTCGCGGTGTTCGGGGCGGCCTTCGCCGGCCTGTGCTTCACCATCGCCAGTTACGCGCCCTTGCGGTCAGCGCTCACCGCCGGGGTCGTTGCCGGGATGGCCGAGATGGTCCTCATCGGGTTGGGCCGAGCCGGTTTCGGCCAGGTCGTCGGCACCGGGATCGCCGCAGTCCTCGTCGGTGTGGTCGCCACCGTGATCTCGATCCGCCGACAGGCGCCCGCCCTGGTCACCGCGACGGCGGGCATCATGCCGATGCTGCCCGGCCTGGCCGTGTTCCGGGCCGTCTTCTATCTGGCCGTCGAAGAGGACTTCGATGACGGCATGCAGCAGCTGTTCTCCGCCGCCGCCGTGGCGCTGGCCCTGGGAGCCGGCGTCGTGCTCGGTGAGTTCATCGGCTCGCCATTGCGTTACCGCGCGGGCCGGCTCGGCGAGTTCCTGCGCGTGGAAGGCCCCCCGGGCATCCGCCGCGCGGTGGGTGCCGTGGTGCACCTGCAGCCCGCCGGCGAGGGTATGACGCTGCGCACCGAGGGGCAACGCTCACGAAGCGTGGCGATGGAACCCGACCTGGGCGGCGACAGGAGCGCCGACGACCTGCCCGAGGACGAGGGGACCTCGTCGGAGAACGGCAGCCACCCGGATTGACCGCGGGCCCCTGTCAGGCGCTGAACGCGTAATCGCCGAGGGGGAATCGTCGACTGCGCCAGTACGCCTCCACCGTGGTGGTCGGCCGCAGCGGCACGTCGCCGTGCTGGTCGAAGTAGTAGCTGTTGGCCAGTCGGCAACTGTCCTGCCAGAAGATCTGGCGGTGCCGCTTGCGCATCATCTCCGCGAAGTAGCGGTCGTTGGCCTCACGGCGCACCTCGACCCGCGTCGCGCCCCTGACCCGCGCAGCGGTCACACATCGGACGATGTGATGGCTCTGCGCTTCGATCAGCGCGAAATAGGACGAACCGACATAACCGTACGGACCGAACACGGTGAAGTAGTTCGGAAAGCCGGGCACGCTGACACCCTCGTAGGCCTGCAGACGGTTCTCGCTCCAGAACCGGTCCAGGGACGCGCCGTCGGGGCCGACGACCGGGTACGTCGCCGCAGAGTCGTCCGCGCCGGAGAACACCTTGAACCCGGTGGCGAGGATCAGCACCTCCACCTCGTGGTGTGCGCCGTCGGCGGTCATCACCCCCGAGCCGGTGACCGTGGTGATCGGCTCGGTGACGAGGTCGACGTTGTCCCGGTTGAACGTGGCCAGATAGGTGTTGTGGAAGCCGGGCCGCTTACAGCCCACCGCGTAGCGCGGTGTCAACTTGTCCCGCACCATCGGATCGTGCACCTGCCGGCGCAGATACGCCCGTCCGGCCGCATCCATCCGCCGGGCCAGCGGGTTGACGGTGAAGTACTGGGCGGCCAGCGGAAACGTGAATTCCACGTAGGCCTGGCTGAGCAACCGCTGCACGACGGCGCCGAACGGCAGCCGCATCAGCCACCGCGCCGCCGGCGGCAGCGGCACATCGAGTTTGGGGAAGCACCAGATCGGTGTGCGCTGGAAGACCGTCAGGTGATCCACCAGCGGGGCGATCTCGGGGATCACCTGGACCGCCGACGCGCCGGTGCCGATGATGGCAACGCGTTTTCCGCGCAGCTCCAGTGCGTGGTCCCAGCGCGCGGTGTGGACCGTCGTGCCGCCGAACTCCTCGACGCCGGGGATGTCCGGCAGGTTGGGCACCGACAGCACCCCGCAGGCGTTGATCAGGAAGCGGGCGCGGACCTGCTTCTGCCCGCCCGCGGACTCGAGGTCGAGAACCCAGACGTTGTCGGCGTCGTCGAACGTGGCGCCCAGCACGGTGGTGCCGAAGCGGATCTTCGGTCGCAAGCCGTACTTGTCGACACAGTGGGCGGCGTAGTCGGCCAACTCGGTGCCAGGCGCGTAGGTCCGCGTCCATTCGGTGCTCTGCTCGAAGGAGAACTGGTAGGAGAACGACGGAATGTCGACCGCGATCCCGGGATAGGTGTTCCAGTACCACGTGCCGCCCGGTTGCTCGCCGGCCTCGACGATCAGGTAGTCGTGCATCCCGGCGCGGTCGAGTTGGATCGCGGCGCCGATGCCGGAGAACCCGGCACCGACGATGACGACGTCGTGGTCCGGTGCGCGATGCGGTGCGGCCATCGGGATCCCCGTTTCGACGTCAGGCCGGTATCGACCTGCGTAGGCCGGCCCGCAGCGCGGCCAGCCCGCGGTCGGTGGCTTCGGCCGCCGCAGGGACCACCGCGGCGAAGTTGACGAACGCGTGCACCATCGTCGGCGAGTTGTGCAGTTCGACCGGTACTCCGGCGGCGGCGAGCAGTTCGGCGTAGCGCGCACCGTCATCGCGGATCGGGTCGTGTTCGGCGGTGCCGATATAGGCGGGTGGCAGCCCGGACAGGTCAGTGGTGTTCGCCGGAGCCAGTGCCGGCGGCAGCGACTCCGGTTCGGTGATGTCCATGCCGGCCGGCAGGTACCAGTGCAGGAAGGCGGCGACGACGTCGCGGTCCAGGATGGGTGCGTCGACGTTCTCCGACATCGACGGCAGCGACATGTCCGCGGTCGTCGAGGGATACCACAGCAGCTGGAACGCCAGTGTCGGGCCACCGTTGTCGCGGGCCCGCTGCGTCACCACCGCCGACAGGTTCCCGCCGGCCGAATCGCCCGCCACCGCAATGCGTGCCGGGTCACCGCCGAGTTCGGCGGCGTGCTCGGCCACCCACTGCAGTGCCGCCCACGCGTCCTCGACACCGGCCGGGAACGGGTTCTCCGGGGCGAGCCGGTAATCGACCGACACGACGATGGCCTCGGCGCCTGTCGCGTGGGCGCGCGCGACGCCCTCGTGGGTGTCCAGGTCGCCGACCGACCAGCCGCCACCGTGGTAGTACACGACGACCGGCAGGTCATCGTGCTGGTCGACCGGCGGCCAGTAGATGCGGACCGGGATGTCGGTGACGTCGGCGAAGCCGACGGTGCGTTCCTCGATCCGCATCGGGGGCAGCGATTCGGGCGGCGGCGCGAGCACCCGGAGCTTCTCGCGCGCCACCTCGACCCCATCGGCCGCGGTGAAGTGCAACGGAAACGCGTCCAGAATGTCCTTCAGAGCCGGATCGATCTGCGGTCGCTGGGTCACGGAGTCCGTCATGGCCTCACGTTAGCGCGGCACGCAAGCAGGCCAGGCCACGATCGGTGGCCGCGGTCGCGGCCGGCACCACCCCGGCGTAGCCCAGGTAGCCATGCACCAGCGACTCGGCATTGTGCAGTTCGACAGCCACCCCCGCACCGGCCAGCAACTCGGCGTAGCGAATCCCGTCGTCACGCAGGGGGTCGTGGCCGGCCACAGCGATGTAGGCGGCCGGCAGCCCGGTCAGATCGCCGCGTGCGGGCACCAAGGTGGCCGGCGGGGCGGACATGTCGACGTCGGCTCCGCTGAGGTACCAGCGTGTGAAGCCACGGCACGCCGCCGCGTCGAGCACCGGCGCGCCGGCATTCTCGGCGAACGACTCCAGCGACGTGTCGAAGGTGGTCGACGGATACCACAGCAGTTGGTAGCGCAGCGGTGTCCCTGCGTCGCGGGCCAACTGAGCCATGACCGCGGCCAGATTCCCGCCCGCCGAGTCGCCGGCCACCGCGACCCGCCCGGGGTCGCCGCCCAGCTCGGCGGCGTGGCGCAGCACCCACCGGGTGACCGCCCACGTGTCGTCGACCGCGGCGGGATAGGGATGTTCGGGGGCGAGTCGGTAACCGACCGACACCACCAGAGCGTCGCCGCCCGCGGCGTGCATGCGGGCAGCACCGTCATAGGTGTCGAGATCACCGACCGACCACCCGCCGCCGTGGATGAAGACCACCACGGGTAGGACATCCGCCGGCGTCGCCGGCCGGTAGATGCGCACGGGGACGGGCCCGGCCGGTCCCTCGACGCTGCGGTCGGCGGTGCTCACCTCCGGATGCACCGACTTACGGGGCAGATCGGCGAACCGCCGGCGGGCGGGTTCGGGACCGCCGTCGGTGGTGAGCTGGAACGGCACGGCATCGAGCGCTGTGCGCAGAACCGGGTCCACTGTGGTGCGGGCGACAGCCATGACAGGCAGGGTAGCCCCCCACGGCAGAGCCGTTTCGCCGACAATCGGTCTCACCGCACCATGACATGGGCCGACACCGGCCGACATCGACCACGTGAGGACACCCGGGTGAGACTTCTGCGCCGCCACGCCACACCGGATGCTGTTCGGGCGCGACCGATCACGCTCGCCCCGTTGACGGTCCTGGAACTGGGTCCACCCGAACTCGTCGCCTGTGCAGCCGAAGCCGGTTATGACGGCGTCGGCTTGCGATTGATCCGGGCCACCGAGCAGGAGCCGGTGCGGCCCACTCTCGGGCAGACGCCGACCATCCGGGAGACGCGCCGACGACTCGACGCCACAGGCCTTTTCGTCCTCGACGTGGAAGTGCTGCGGTTGCGTCCCGACACCCGCGTGCGCGAGGAGTTCGGCGCTGTCCTCGAGACCGCGGCCTACCTCGGCGCCGCCCAGGCATTGGTGACCGGTAATGACCCGGACCATTCCCGGCTGGCGGACAATCTCGCCGAACTGGCCGATTTCGCAGCGCAGTTCGGTGTCCGAGCGAACCTGGAGCCGATGCCGTGGACCGACGTTCGGGATCTCGCTGAGGCGACATCGATTCTGCGGGCCTGCCGCGCCGACTCGGTGGGCGTCCTGGTCGACGCGTTGCACTACGACCGGTCTGCGACGACACCGGATGACCTGGCGGCGCTGCCTGCCGAGTGGATCAATTACGTCCAGATCTGCGACGGTCTGTCACCGCGGCCCACATCGGTCGACGAGCTGCGCTTCCAGGGCCGCAACGCCCGGCTGCTGCCGGGGGAGGGCTGCATCGATCTGGTGGACATGTTGCAGGCGCTGCCCGGCGTCCCGGTGAGCATCGAGGCGCCTGTGCAGTGGCGCGCACCCGCGGGAGTCCGGGCGAGGGCGGCGTTGCGGGCCGCGCGGCGGGTGGTCGGGCGCGCCGACGCCGACCGTGTAGCGCTGTCGGCGTGACCCTGCCTGGCCGAACACTTGTTTCGACGTCGTGACCGCCGGTTCGACGGCGTTGCGGCCCTTGCAGTCCCGGCGATGGACGCGGACGACGGTCGGCGTGTTCGGCCTGCTGCTGTTGGCCTGTGCGGCCTTCGGGGTCGGGGCGCACTTCCTCGGGCCGGTCAGTACCGTGGTGACGTTGGCGGCGTCGTTCACCCCGTTGTGCGTCGCACTCGCAGCGGCCGCCACGCTGGTGTTGGTCGCTGCACGGTGCTGGTACCCGGCGCTGGCAGGGGTGCTGGTCGTCGCGGTCGGGGTGGCGTCCCAGCTGCCGCTGTACATCGGTCAGGGCGGACCGGTCTCCGACCCGGCGCCGCCGGTGCTGCGTCTGTTCCAAGCCAACATCCGGCTGGGAGAGGCCGATGCTGCCGCGTTGGCACGGACAGCGCGCGCCGAACGGATCGACGTGCTCACCGTGGCCGAACTGACCGCACCGGCTGCCGAACGCCTGGCAGCGGCGGGGCTCGAGCGGACGCTGCCCTACACCTACCTGGAGCCCAAGGAAGGCGGCGGCGGAGAGGGCATCTATTCGCGACACCCCCTGACCGAAACCGCGAAACTATCCGGCCTGCAACACAACAATCTCCGGGCGACGGTCGATGTGCCCGGTGCCGGGCCGGTCGCGATCTATGCGTTGCACCCGGTTCCGCCGTATCCGTTGCCGGCGTGGCGATGGGCCACCGAGCTGGACCGTATCGGTGACGCCCTGGCCGCCGAGACGATGCCGCTCGTGGTGGGTGCGGACTTCAACTCCACCTACGACCACGAGCGGTACCGGAACCTGCTACTGCTGCGCGGCCCGGGCGGCGCGCCGCTGGTCGATGCCGCCGAGTATCTCGGCTCCGGGATCGTGGCCACCTATCCCGCCGGGCGGTGGTATCCCGCGGTGCTCGCGATCGACCGGATCCTGGCACGCGGGGCCACGCCGGTGTCGATGCGGCGGGTAGGCATCCCGGGATCGGATCACCACGGCCTGATCGGTGACCTCAGACTGGACAGCGTTCAGAACTGAGCACGCGCTGCGGCGATCAGTTCGCAGACGCGCCGGACGTGCGGCTCGCGGATCACCGAGTCATGGTCGCAGTTGATCCGCTCGATGTGCAGCCGACCGGTCAGCAGGTGGGGCCACACCCGGGCATCGTCGCCGTTGAACGTGCTGAGCACCAACAACGTCGGCCCGGCATAGCGCCGTGGCCGGTGTAGTCGTCCGACCCGCACACCGACTTCCCGAAGAGCCTCGATCCTGCGATCGGGTCGAGTGCCGGCGATACCTGCCAACGGCAGCCACAGCCTGCGCCGCCACAACACCGAGCGGGGAATGGGAGCCTGCTCGAGCAGGGCCGACGTCACTTCCGGGAGGAATTGCCGCGCAGCTCGGACGGTCCGGGGCGGCAGGAACGGATCCAGCATGGCAACCAGGTCGACCCGGTGGCCGAGCTCGGTCAACCGGTTGGCCACCTCGGTGGCGATGAACGCCCCCAGCGAGTGGCCGACCAGCGTGTAGGGCCCCTCGGATTGCACGGCGAGCAGTTCTCGCAGGTGCCGTCCGGCCGCCCGGCCGACCGTCCAGTCGGGAAAGGCGCGGTTCTCCAGACCCTGGGCTTGGAAGGCGACCACGGCGGTGTCGGTGCCGACGCGCTCGGCCAGCGGCGCGAAGGTCAGCGCGGAGGCACCGGCACCGGCGAAGCAGAACAGGGTCCGGCGGGTGTGCGCAGAAGGGCTGCGCAACACCACCGTCGTCGGCGCGGGCCGGGCAGCGGTTTCGGTCGTGCCCCGGCGGCGCCAGGTCTCGAGCCGCTCGGCCAACTGCGCAACGGTCGGTGCGGACGCCAGCTCCGAGGGGCTCAGCTTCACCCCGTACCGCGCGGCGAGGGTGGCGGTCAGCTGCGCGACGTTCAGCGAATCACCTCCCAGCGCAACGAAGTTCTCGCTGCGGCCGACGGCCTCGAGGCGAAGGATGGCGGCCCACTCCGCGGCGATGTCGGTCTCCAGCCCCGGCCGCGGCGGTTCGATCGGCGCGCGTTGTGGCGCAGGCAGTTCCTGGCGGCTCACCTTCCCCCGCTCGTTGCGGGGCAGTGCCTCCACCAACACGATGTGAGTGGGCACCATCCAGGCGGGCAGTCGGCTGTGCAGCTGCGCCCGGATGTCGGCGACGGCCGGTGTTCTCGTTCCCGGGGTGGGGGCCGCGTAGCCGATCAGCACCGGGGCGTCGGAGCCCCCTCCGGCGATGACGAGTGCCTCCCGGATGCCTCGGCATTCCAGCAGCGCCGCCTCGACTTCCGCAGGCTCGACCAGATAGCCGCGGATCTTCACCGCGGCGTCCATCCGGCCCAGGATGGTCAACGTGCCGGTCTCGCTGATTCGCGCGCGATCATTGGTGACGAACGTTGTGCTGCCATCGCTGTTCTGCACGAACGTCGTGGCTGCGCTGCGCGGATTGAGGTAGCCCGCAGCGAGGTAGCGGGAGGTCACGGTGAGGCGACCGTCCTCGTCGACGCCCAACGTCTTGTGGGGAACTGCGATTCCGGCCGGGACCACCCCGACGGGGACCTCGTCGTCGGGCCCGATGTCGTGATGGGCGATACCCAGAGTTTCCGACGAGCCTGCCCAGTTGGTCACGACCGCGTTCGGTGCCACTCGACGCACACCTCGGACCACGTTGCTGTACAACGGTTCTCCGGTGGTGACGATGCGTCGCACCCGCTCGAGGGGCTGGTTGCCGTCCGCGGCCTCGGCCAGCGACTGCAGGAATGACGGGGTACACATCACGATCTCGGCGTCGGCGGCGACGAGGCGTTTCAACGCGTCGTCGGCAGTGTGTGCGCGTGGGTCGAGCGCGATGATCTCGGCGCCGGAGAGCAGAGCCCCGATCGCCACGTTGAGCCCGGCGGCGAAACTCACCGGCATGCACAGAGCGACGCGGGCGCCCTCGACGATGCCGAAGCGGTCACGGTGCAGGATCCAGTCGCTGAGCCAGGTGCCGTGCGCGTGCATGACCGCCTTGGGCTCGCCGGAGGACCCCGAGGTGAATTGGATGCTGGTCACCGTGTCGACAGTCAGGGCTGCGGACTCGACGGGGCGGACGAGGGGCGGCAGCTCTCGGCCGGCCTGCCACACCCGGGTGCCACCGATGGCCCCGGGGGACACCGTGGGGGTTTCCCCGCCGACGACGACGGTGTCCAGCGCCACCCCGCGAGCCCTCAGGACATCGACGAGCTGCTGCATGCGTTCGTGCGGCAGGCTGGTGTCCAGCGGGACCAGGGGGGTGGCCGCCGCGAAGCTGCCGAGGATGACGGCCGCAGTGTCGGCGCTGAGGTCCCCGACGAGCGCTACCGCGGCGTCGGGGTCCTCGCGGCGGCGCAGCTGTGCGGTCCAGCGTTCGGCCGCGGCGCTCAACTCGGTGTAGGTGACGATGTCGCTTCCGCTCCGCAGGGCGATGCGGTCGGAAAGTTGTTCGGCGACTTCCCGAAACCGCTCTGTCACCGACTGATACGCCAGGGCACCCTCACCGGTGTCGTCAGCACCTGCGGGCGTTCGATGGGCGGGCGTGGGGACAGCTGACTGTTCGGGCGGCGGCGTCGGCGTGGACCCGAAGCTGCGCACCAGGGCGATGGTAGGTCCGACCAGGATCGCCGTGCAGACGAACTCGGCGACCAGGTAGGTGTAGCCGACGCCGTCGATGCCCCAGCGTGGCGTCGACAGTATCGAACCCGCGACGACGACGACGCCGAGCACCACCTGCGACGTGACGGCCAGGCGTAGCCGGCGCTGCAGCCGCGCCAGCGCCGTGTAGATCGTCATGACCGCCAGTGCGGGCAGCGTGAGCGCCATCAGGCGGATCAACCGGGTGCCCTCCTCGGCGTACTGCGGTCCCAGGATGCCCAGGATCAGGGGAGCCGCGACGAGCAGGCCGAGGCAACTGGCCGCCGCCGCGCCGCCGCACATCACCACGAATCGCCGGGTGCACGAACGTAGGTCGGCGCCGGGGGTCGACGCGGTGGCGATGAAGGGCGCGGCGGTCGCACCGATGAGCACACCCAGTGTGTTGACGACCAGCCAGCACATCGAGAAGTACGCGTTCATCTCGGTGCCGAGCTGGGCGACCACGATCAGCGGCACCAACAGCGGCACGGTGACGTCGACGGAGTTGATCGCATACGAGCTGGCGAAGAAGTGGAACAGCTCCCGGCGCGGCGGCAGCGCCGGCGTTCCGGCCCGGCGCCGCGACTCCCGCCTGATCACCACGACGGCAATGACCGCGGTGATGACGGCGGCCGGCAACACCCAGGACCAGACGATGGCGGCGCCGGTGGCCACCGGGATGAGCGCGATCACCGCGACCAACTTGGTGGTGGACTGGCCGATGTTCTTCGTCGCGATCATGCGGGCGCGACCGAGTCCGACGAGCACCTGGTCCTGCAGTGCGTAGACCGACAGAACCGCGACGGCGACCGGGAACAGCGCCATCTCCACCGGGTGGGGGAACAGCTCGTCGCGAGGGCCGACCAGTACGAAGACCACGCCGAAGAGCACCGCGGCGCCGAGCGCGAAGGTGGTGCCGTGCCGCACCAGCCGATGGGTGTCCCGCCCGGCCAGCGGCAGGAAGCGCTCGTACAGATTGCCGAGGCTGAAATTGGCCAGGATCGCGATCAACGTCGCCGACGAGATGATGGCCGACGCGCGCCCCACCTCGGCGGCGTCGTAGCCGCGGGCCGCGGCGGTCCAGAAGGCGAACCCGAGGACACCGGTGGCGGCGCTCGAACTCATCACGGCGAGGATGTCCATCCCCAGTGCCCGGCCGTGCAGCCGGCGCCGGTCGGGAGCCGGGGTGGCGCCCGCGTAGCCCTCCGCAACGCCGCGGATGTCGTGTTCCATGTCGGTGTCGTGGGTGAAAACATCAGCCGTACAGCCTGTTTGGCCACTGCGGTGGCCGGGCGTCCGGCTGGTCGTCGACATGGGGTCCTCACGAGAATGTTCACCTGAGCGTCGGGTGACGCGTCCGGGGTGGTGCGGGTGTCCGACGATACTAAAGTCAGCGAAGAATGGTTAGCCTATCCAAACCTGTGAGCCCTGTCATAGCTGCGATGGAGCACCCCGAAGGGTGGGGTCATGCGTTACAGTGACTTCCCAGCTAAGGTCAGCCTAACCTTAGCTAACGGTCCAGGGCCGCTCGCGGGATTCCCGCTGCAGCGCGCCAAAACCACACTCCGACAGGAAGTTTCGCGACGTGACGGATATCGCGCCAGACCCGAAGCCATGCGCAGGAGCAAACTTCGGGGACTTTCGGCACGACATGCACCGAAGCTTCGGCGCCACGACGACATCGACCAACCACCGCGCCGGTGACGGTGGCTTCGCCGAGATCGGGCGGCCCAGGGTCACCGTCGTGCTCCCCACCCGCAACGAAGCCCGCAACCTGCCGCACGTTGCCGAGCGGATGCCACCGATCGACGAACTCGTCGTCATCGACGGCGGCTCGCAGGATGGAACCGCCGACGTCGCGCGCCGGTTGTGGCCGCACGCCACGGTGATCGAGCAGACCCGCAGCGGCAAGGGAAACGCACTGGCCTGCGGCTTCCGCGCTGCCACGGGCGACATCATCGTCATGATCGACGGGGACGGCTCCACCGACCCGGCCGAGATCCCGCGGTTCGTCGAGGCGCTGGTGGACGGCGCGGATCTGGCCAAGGGCAGTCGGTTCTGCCGGGACGGTGGCAGTGAGGACATCACCCGATTTCGCAGGCTGGGCAACTACGGCTTGAACTGGCTCGTCAACCGGATCTTCCGCACGCAGTTCAGCGATCTGTGCTACGGCTACAACGCGTTCTGGCGGCGCAACCTCGACTGTCTCGATCTCCCGTGTACCGATCTTCCCGAGCCGCAGTGGGGTGACGGGTTCGAGATCGAGACCGTGATCAACGTCCGTGCCGCCAAGAGCGGGTGGCTGATCCGTGAGGTCGGCAGTTTCGAGGGCAAGCGGTTGCACGGCAACAGCAACCTCAATGCCGTAACCGACGGGATGCGGGTGTTGCGCACGATCGGGCGCGAGCACCGCGAGCAGTTCGGCGGCGCCCGCGTGCCGGCCGGCGCGGGGTGGTCGCCGTGACAGTTCAGCCCGCCGACACCGCAGCACCTTCGATCGCCGCGGTCTCGATCAGCGTGGTGATCTGTTGCTACACCACCGAACGCCGCGCCGGCCTCGCTCGTGCGGTCGATTCGGTGGTGGCCCAACTCGGTGTCGGGGACGAACTGATCGTGGTCGTCGACGGCAACGACGCGCTGCGTCACGAACTCCGAACACACCTGCCATCCGGCGTCGTCGTGGTGGCCAACGCCGCCAGCAGGGGGCTCTCCGGCGCGCGCAACACCGGTCTGCGGACCGCGTCCGGCGACGTGGTGGTCTTCCTGGACGACGACGCGGTGCTGCACCGGGCGGCGCTCGCCGGTGTGCGCGCGGCGTACCTCGACCCCGGCGTCGTGGGCATCGGGGGCGCAGTACATCCCGAGTGGCCTCGCGGCACAGCACCGCGCTGGTTTCCGCCCGAGTTCGGCTGGGTGGTCGGTTGTGACTACCGCGGACTGCCGGCGGACGGCGCCGACATCCGCAATCCGATCGGCGCCGCCATGGCCGTGCGACGGGCCGAACTCGTCGGCATCGGGGGTTTCTCGGATCGGCTCGGTCGCGTCGGGGCCCTGCCGACCGGTTGCGAGGAGACGTTGATGGGCATCGAGTTGGTGCGGCATCACCCGAGCGCCAAGATCGTCCGGCACGCCGCGTTCTCGGTGTCGCACACGGTGTCCACCGACCGGGCGACGTTGTCCTACTTCCTGCGCCGCTGCTATCACGAGGGTCGGAGCAAAGCGATCCTGACCCGCCTGTGCGGTCAGCGGTCCTCGCTGGCGAGCGAACGCAGGTACACCACGCAGACCCTACCCACCGGGCTGTGGAATGCGCGGCGGCGGCCCGGCCGGATGCTGGCACTGATCGCCGGGCTGACGACCGCCGCGGGGGGATACCTGATGGGACTGATTCAGACTGCGTCACAGGGGGAGTGAGCGATGACCACTGACACCGACTGGCTCGAGGATGCCCGGATCACCGGACGGGTGGCCCTGGTCCCGCTGGTCTACTTCGCTGCCGAGTGGGTGGTCTCGGCGTCGTGGCGCGGGTATTACGGCTACCGCGAGGACGTGGTCGGACCGCTGGGAGCCGCGTTCTGCGGACCGCAGGGAAACTGGCCCTGCAGCGATCTCTACCACGTGATGAACGTGGCTCTGGTGGCGACCGGAGCTGCAGTGGCGATTGTCGCCGCCGGCTTCTGGCGGCAGCGGGTGACCGATCGCGGGCACGCGCTCCTGTTCATCGTCGCGGGCATCGCGCTGGCGTGCTCGGGCGTGGTGACCGTGAACGTCGACTATGCGTGGAATCTGACCGCCACCATGGTTTTCCTGACGCTGGGCGCCGTCGGTGCTGTCCTCGTCGCCGTCAGCTCGACCTCGGCGATGTCGGTCGAACGCCGCACGATCGCGGTGCTCTCGGGCGCGGTGAGCCTGGTCGGACTCTTCAGCTTCCTCGGTGGGCACCAGGTGTTCGGTGCGGGCGGCGCCCAGCGGATGGCGATGTACGGCGTCCTGGTGGCGGTGATCGCTCTGGGCACCACCGGCCTACGGACCCGACAGTCCGCTGAGTCCGGTGAGGCGCTCGTCGAGGAGCGGCGATGACGTACTCGGTACGCCGTGCGGTGGCCGCGTTGAGTGTGCTGGTGCTGTGTGGATGCGCGATGCACGACACCGTCGGACATGCGCAACCGACCGGTCCCGTCGCCGTTTTCAGTGACGACTTCACCGGCCCCGCTGGAGCGCCGCCGGGGGGTCCGTGGCGGTTCGACACCGGTGGCGGCGGTTGGGGCAACAACGAAGTGCAGGTCTACACCGACGATCCCGACAACGTCAGCCTCGACGGGGCCGGGCACCTGGCAATCGTCGCGCGCGGCGAGGCCGACGGCAGCAACATCACGTCGGCGCGGGTGACGACCAAGGGAACCGTCGAGTTCACCTCCGGACGCGCCGAGGCCCGCATCGCACTGCCCGCGGGGGCGGGCCTGCACCCCGCGTTCTGGCTGCTCGGCAGCGACGTCGACCGGGTCGGCTGGCCCGCCTCCGGGGAGATCGACGTCATCGAGACGCTGAACCTCGCCGACGAATACCACACCGGTGTCCACGTTCCGCGCCAGGGATCGGCTCGGGGACAGGAGATCTCGGCGTCCGGACCCGCTCCGTTCCCGCTGGCCGGCGAGTTTCACACCTACTGGGTCGAAAAGACCCCCGGGCGCATCGTCACCGGCATCGACGAGCTGACGCTGTTCACCGTGACACCCGCCGACCTGGCGCCCGAGAGCACGTGGGTGTTCGACGGGCCGGTGTTCTTGCTGCTCAACCTCGCCGTCGGGGGGAACTGGCCCGGCCCACCGGATCTCACCACGCCGAATCCCTCGACGATGCTCGTCGACTGGGTTCGGGTGACCGCACTGTGAGGCCGGCTCCGGTGCTCGACCCTGCGATGCCACCACAGGCGGCGCCGACGTGGCCGAAAGCGCGGTGGATAGGGCTGCTCGACCTCGACGAGTGCACCCCCGACGCGGACGGCGAGGTGGAATTCGTCCCGCGCCACGCCGAGGGCTACGGTCTCGCCCGGGTGCTGATGCGCCGCGGGACCGAGCCCCTGGGCTTCGTCGAGGCGTGCGTACGGGACGGCCGGGTGCGCCTACCCGCCACTGCGGTGCCGAACGATGCGGACCCCGCCGCGAATGCCCCGCTGGTGCCGATCTCGGTGGTCGTGTGCACCCGGGACCGGCCCGACCAACTGACCGATGCGTTGACGTCGATCCTGGCACTGGACTACCCGGACTTCGAGATCGTCGTGGTGGACAACGCCGCCCGAACCGGGGCCACCGCCTCGGTGGTCGAGACGCTGTCCGACTCCCGCCTCAGACTGGTGGCCGAGCCGCGGCCCGGGTTGTCGAGAGCCCGGAACGCCGGGCTGAGGCACGCCCGTCACGAGGTCGTTGCGTTCACCGACGACGACGTCGTGGTCGACGGTCAGTGGCTGTGCGGTATCGCCCGCGGATTCGGCCGGTCACCTCGCGTGTCGTGCGTCTGCGGACTCATCCCCAGCGGTGAGCTGCGGACCCCGGCGCAGGCGTATTTCGACCAGCGTGTGTCCTGGGCGGGTTCACTGCGGCCGCGGCTGTTCAGCCTGGCCGAGCCGCCCGAGGACCTTCCGCTGTTCCCGTTCCAGGTCGGTCGCATCGGGGCGGGCGCCAATTTCGCTGTCCGGCGCGACCGCATCGCAGCCCTCGGCGGTTTCGACGAGGCGCTGGGCGCCGGCACCGCGGCGCAGGGCGGCGAAGACCTGGACATGTTCTTCCGGGTGGTCACGGCGGGCGACACGCTCGCCGCCGAACCCTCGGCCATCGTCTGGCATCGCCACCGCAGCGACAACGACGCGCTGCTGCGCCAGGTCCGCGGCTACGGCGTGGGTCTGGGCGCCTGGTTGACCAAGGTGGGCTCGGACCGGTCCAACCGGCGGCTGGCCTGGCGGATCCTGCGGCGACGCCTGGGCTCGTCGCTGCGCGCCGGCGCGGACTACGGCGCGATCATGGCGATGCCGTACTCCATGCCCGGATTCCGTGACGACCTGCCCGGCGCGCTCGGCCGAACCGAGGTGATGGCGGTGCTGCGCGGTCCGACGGCGCTGTGGCGTGGCCGCCGGGCCGGTACCGGCGCCATGACTGCGGCGGCGCCTCGATGACGGCAACCATCGCAGCACAGACCGGCGACACCGCGCCGACGGTCGCCGCTGCGGGTCCGGCGGTCCGTCGGCTGCCGTCGATGCCGTTGCGCATGGCCGACCTCGCCGTCCTCGGAGCGGCAGCCGGCGTGGTCGCGATGACGGCCCTGCCCAGCGTCATTCGGGCCGGCGCACTGGCGGTGTTCATCGTCCTCGGGCCGGGGGCGGCGGTGCTGACCTGGGTGCACATCCCGCGCCGGGCGTTGGTGTCCACCGTTCCGGTACTGGGCATCGCCTTGGTCACCATGGTGACGATCGCAGCGATGTGGTCCTACCGCTGGAGCCCACCGGACATCCTGTGGGTGCAGGTGGTGGCTGTCGCAGGCAGTAGCGCCTGCTGGTACTACCGCCGGGGCACCAGCGTGCTGGAGGCGACGCGGCGCTGGCGCCGGCGCACCGTCCCCGGGACTCCCTACCGCAGCACATCCGTTGTGCGGCGGCACTTGTCACTACTGCTGAGCGGAGCGGCCGTGGCGCTCTGGGCGGCCTCGGTGCCCGGGCTGCCCGGAGTGGAGGCCAGCTACTACGGTCTGTTGTTCTCCGGAACCGGCCCGCTGCTGGCCGTGTCCATGGTGCTGACGAGTTGGGCGCTGCTGGTCGCCGTGCGCGACCGGACGCTGGTGCCGGCCGCCGCGGCGATCGGCGCGGCGATCGTCGTCGCCCGGGTCACCACGTTCGCCGCCACCGACGTGCCGCTGTGGGACTGGACGTACAAGCACCTCGCGGTGGTGGACTACCTCATGGTGCACGGCCGGATCATGGCCGACGGCACCGACATCTATGCGCAGTGGACCGCGTTCTTCGCCGTGTGGGCGTGGTTCTGCGAAGCCACCGGGTTGCCTGCGATGACGGTCGCGCACGTCTTCGCCCCGGTCATCCACGTGCTGATCGCGTTCACCGTGTACAGCGCCGCGCGCGTCGTCGGCCGGTCCCGCCGCACCGCCCTGGTCGCCGCGTACATCGCCGAGATCGCCAACTGGGTTGGCCAGGACTACTTCGCTCCGCAGGCCTGGGCGTTGGTGCTCGCCTTCGGAACGCTGGTGCTGCTGCTGGCCTCGCCCCGCAGCCGGGCCTGCGGAGTGCTGGCCGTCGTCGTGTTCGCCGCCATGGTCCCGACCCATCAGCTGACGCCGTTCTGGATCGTGGCCGTGGCCTCCGTGCTGTGTCTGTTCAAGCGAGCGCGGCCCCGTTGGGCGGCGTTGGCCATGGCCGGGGTGGCACTGGTCTACCTGGTGTTGAACCTCGAAGCGGTGCTTCCCTACGGACTGCTGTCCGGCGGCAGCCCGCTGGACAACGCCGCCAGCAACGTGCTGACGTCCGGGCTGCCCGCCAAGGACTTCACGTCAGCGGTGGTGCGCACACTGTCGTTGGCGGTGATCCTCACCGCGTTCGGCTGCGCCATCTGGTGCCGGCGGCACAAGCGACCGGTGTTCACACTGGCAGTGCTGGCGTTCAGTTCGTTCGGGTTGCTGTTCGGGCAGAGCTACGGCGGTGAGGCGATCTTCCGCGTGTACCTCTACGCACTGCTCGGCTGCGCGCTCCTCATGGCGCCGGCGCTGGTCGCCGCGGTGGACGCGGCCGGTCGCGGGGCGCGTACCGTGCTCGCCAAGGCCGTCGCGGCGGTCGGTGTGACCGCGGCGGCGGTGGCCGGCCTGCACGGCTATGTGGCGCTGTGGCCGATGATCTACCAGACCCGTGAACAGGTCGAATTGATGGACCGCATCACCGACGGCGCCGACGTGCGGACGCGGTTGGTGATGCTGCGCCTCGGCGGTATGCCGACCCGGCTGAACGCCAGCTATGCCGAGGTCACCCTGTACAACCACTACTTCGATGCGACGATCGGTTTCGACCTGTGGGACTACCGGGACCCGAAGCTGCCCGAGTTGAAGGCGCAGTTCCCCACCGCCGAGGACATCAAGACCCTCGACGACTACGCGCAGTACGACGCATTCCGGGCCTACGTGCTGTTCAGCGAGCAGTCCGACAAGGCCGTGCGCTACTACGGCGACTTCCGTCCCGAAGCCGCCGACATCATGAAGCAGGCGCTGCGCAGTTCCCCCAACTGGACGGTGTACTACGAAGACGGCGAGACCGTCGTGTTCCGCACCGCCCACGACTGGGACGTGCCGCCACAAACCACCGCAGAAGGTGCCCGCTGAGCCTGTCCGTCACCCGGTCCTAGCCAGCAGCTCGCGTGCCCGCTCGGGCACCGAATCCAGTGCGGCGCAGACCCGCTCGGCATCGAACACCGCCTCGTGGAACTCCGCGGTCATCCACAACGCGCCGGGCACCGTCGCAGTCGTCACCGTCACCCCGCAGGGTCCCGCCGGATCGCTGGCCACCAGGATGCGGGCTTCGGCGGGGTCGCTGAACGACCACGCGGTGCGCGGGACCGATCCGATGCTGGAGTGCAGCAACCGCATTCGCGGCTGCGGTAGCACCGACCGGTCAGCGCCGCGACGCGCCCGCCGAGCGGCCCGGGCTTTCACCGAACTCGCCACCAGATTGGCCACCGGTCGGGCCATGCGGACGGCGCCGCCCATTTCCGAGTGCAGTGCGCCGGGCCCCGCATCCGGGTCGACGGTGAAGTCCAGACCCGCAGAGAACGACGCGAGCGTGTCCCACCCGACCGGTAGGTACCGACGCACGTCGAACGGCAGCGTGACCACGGGATCGACGTCGAATCCGTTGTCCGCGAACGCTGTGTGCAGAGCGCAGGTGTAGACGGCGAACATGCTGACCCCGGGCCGGGTGGCATCACGCAGCCGGCGCAGCTCGTCGGCCTCGGTGCCGGCGATGCGTGCGATCCGGGTGGCCGGTGGCGGGCCGACGCCGACATCGCCCGCTGCGGGCGCCGCCATCGCCGCGGGTTTGGTGCGTCGGTGGTGGCGCCACAGCGGAAGTAGTCGTCGAGGGCGCAGCCCGATCGCGCGGATCGCCGCCGCCGGGAGCGGGGCCACCGCGTGCCGGTAGGGCCGCCACAGCGCGGGCTCCGACGGGTCGACCCCGCCCAACAACACCGCGACAAGCAGATCCAGCAGCGGGATCTCGCCCAGACCGTGGCTGAAGTCGATGGCCAGATGGTCGCGGCCGGCCAGTACGCGGATTCCGCTGTCGGGCATCTGGCGCAGCGCCGCCAGCAGCGCCATCGGATCGTCGTCGGCGGCCGGGTCCGCCGCACGCACCGCGCGCTCGAGGCCGTGCGGTGTGAAGCGCCACCGCACGCTCGTCGTCGACGGCTGCAGACCGATGCGGGCTACCGGTCCGACGGCGGCCATCGCCGCGAAGCGGGATCTCAGTTCGTCGAGCGACGGCATCGTCACGGGTCCCAGCACCACCGCCGACCGGCGGTGACTGTGCTGTACGTCCAGGGAGGCGACACGCACGGTGGCCGGCTGCCGACGACGCGCAGGAAAGGCCATTTGCCTGCAGAACCTATCAGAGGCCGGACCTGCGACGAGATGCCCGATCGGCGCTGCGGGCGCGTTGTTCTCGCGGTTCTGTGTTCTATAGGTTCTGCCCATGACGCAGGCGAGGAGACGACGCGAGCCGACGGTCCCTGTAGGCAGCTCGCGGGCCCGCACGCTGTGGTTCGGCGCGGCGCTGGTCGCGGTCGGTTACGGCGTCTTCCTGATCGTGGTCGCGACCCGCGTGCCGTCGGGAACCGATCTGACCGGGCAGTTCGCTCTGCAACCGGCCGTCAAGGCGCTGACCGCGGTGGTGCTCGCCGCAGCCGCGGTGGGACATCCCGTCGTGCGCGAACGGCGCTGGCTGATCGGCGCTCTGCTGTTCTCCGCGGCCGGGGACTACCTGCTGGCGATGCCCTGGTGGGAGGCGTCTTTCGTGCTCGGCCTGGCCGCCTTCCTGATCGCCCACCTGTGCTTTCTGGCGGCCCTGATGCCGCTGGCCGCGCCGACACGGCCTCGGCTGGCCGCCGCCGGCCTGACCGTGGCGTCGTGCGTGGCACTGCTGGTCTGGTTCTGGCCGCGGCTGATCGCCGAGGGAATGGCGGTGCCGGTCACGCTCTACATCGCCGTGCTCGGTGCCATGGTCTGCGCGGCGTTGCTCGCCGACCTGCCCACCCCGTGGACCGCGCTGGGTGCGGTGAGCTTCGCGGTCTCCGACGCGATGATCGGGATCTCCCGATTCGTACTGGGGGACGAGCGGTTGGCGGTGCCCATCTGGTGGTTCTACGCCGCCTCGCTGCTGCTGCTCACCGCCGGGCTGTTGTTCGGCCGGTCGTTCGGGTCGCCGTCCGGGGCCTCTGCTACACCTGCGGGGTGAGCACCACCCGGCACCCGGCCGAGCACGAGCCGATCGCGCGTGTGCTGCCGATGCTGTCGGTGCCGCACCTCGACCGCGAGTTCGACTACCTCGTCGCGTCCGATCAATCCGACGAGGCCCAACCCGGCGTCCGGGTCCGGGTCCGGTTCCACGGTCGGCTCGTCGACGGTTTCCTCCTCGAACGCCGCTCCGACACCGACCACGTCGGGAAGCTCGGCTGGCTGGACAAGGTGGTCTCCGGCGAACCGGTGCTGACCCACGAGATCCGGCGTCTCACCGACGCCGTCGCAGCCCGTTATGCGGGCACCCGGGCCGACGTGCTGCGCCTGGCGGTGCCGCCTCGGCACGCCACCGTCGAGAAGCAGGCCGCACCCCCGCTCGAACCACTCGATCCGCAGCCCGTCGATACCGCGGCGTGGGCGGCGTACCAGGGCGGCGCGCAGTTCGTCGCCGCCCTCCAGGAGGGCCGCGCGGCACGCGCGGTGTGGCAGGCGCTGCCGGGGGAGTCGTGGCCGCAGCGGCTGGCCGAAATCGCCGCGGCGACGGTCGCAACGGGCCGGGGTGTGTTGGCCGTGGTTCCCGACCAGCGCGACATCGACCAGCTGCAGGCGGCCGCCACGGTGCTGCTTCCGGACACCCGGGTGGTCGCCCTGTCGGCCGGACTGGGGCCGGCCGAGCGGTACCGGCGCTGGCTGCGCACGCTGCGCGGTCAGGCGCGGCTGGTGATCGGGACCCGCAGCGCGGCCTTCGCGCCCGTGTCCGATCTCGGACTGGTCCTGGTCTGGGACGACGGTGACGACTCCCTGGCCGAACCCCGCGCGCCGTATCCGCACTCCCGCGAGGTGGCGATGCTGCGGGCCCACCAACTGCGCTGCGCGGCGGTGATCGGTGGCTACGCGCGCACCGCCGAAGCCCACGCGCTGGTGCGCAGCGGCTGGGCGCACGACCTGACCGCCGCGCGCCGGGCCGTACGTGCGCACGCCCCGCGGGTGGTCGCGCTCGAGGACAGCGCCTACGCCCAGGAACGCGACCCCGCCGCGCACACCGCCCGGCTCCCGTCGATGGCCCTCGACGCCGCCCGCGCCGCGCTGCGCGCCGACGCCCCGGTCCTGGTGCAGGTTCCGCGCCGCGGTTATGTGCCGGCGTTGGCGTGCGGCCGGTGCCGCAGCATCGCCCGCTGCCGGCACTGCACCGGGCCGTTGTCGCTGCCCGGCCGCGACGCGCCCGGGGCCGTATGCCGCTGGTGCGGTCGTGAGGAGCTGGCGCTGCGGTGCGCGCGGTGCGGGTCCGACGCGGTGCGGGCCGTGGTGGTGGGCGCCCGGCGCACCGCCGAAGAACTGGGCCGGGCGTTTCCCGGTGCGGCGGTCATCACCTCCGGTGGTGACAGCGTGGTGGCCACGGTGCCGCCCCGTCCCGCCGTCGTGGTGGCCACCCCGGGCGTGGAGCCGGTGGCCGAAGGTGGCTACGGCGCGGCGCTGCTCCTCGACGCCTGGGCACTCCTGGGACGCCAGGACCTGCGCGCGGCCGAGGACACGCTGCGCCGCTGGATGGCCGCGGCCGCCCTGGTCCGCAGTCACGACGACGGCGGGGTCGTCGCGGTCGTCGCGGAATCGGCCATCCCCACGGTGCAGGCTCTGGTGCGCTGGGATCCGGTCGGTCACGCCGAGGCGGAGCTGGACGGGCGTACCGAAGTCGGCCTGCCCCCGGCGGTGCACATGGCCGCCGTCGACGGCACCACCGACGCGGTCGACGCGCTGCTGCAGGCCGTTGACCTACCCGACGGAGCCGAGGTGCTCGGACCGGTCGACCTGCCCGTCGGCGCCCGCCGGCCCGCCGGGGTTGCCGCCGATCACCCCGTGGGCCGGATGCTGATCCGGGTGCCGCGCGAACTCGGACTGGGCCTTGCCGCGGCGTTGCGACGGGCCAGCGCGGCCGCCAGCGCACGCCACGACCACGAGCCGGTTCGTGTGCAGATCGATCCGCTGCACATAGGGTGATTCCCGTCTGACGGTGGATCCGGACAGGAGAGGGCGATGGCGCGTCTGATCTCGTGGCTGATCACGCTGGCGGTGATCGCGCTGGGGGTGCTGTGGCCGTGGCTGTTCCAGGGCGGCGCCACCGACACGGCGGCGCCCTACGATCCGGTCGTCTTCGACGACTACGACGTCGACATCGTCGTCACCGACGACGGCACGATGACCGCGGTCGAGACCATCACCGCGGATTTCCCAAGCGGGCGTCACGGTCTGTTCCGGTACTGGGATGTGGCCAACCCGAATGATCCGAACATCCGCCAGCGGCCGGAGGTCACGTCGGTGCTGCTCGACGGGCGTCCGGCACGGTACGAGATGCTGTGGGAGGACGGCCGCCGCTTCCGGGTGGCCAAGATCGGTGATCCGGACCGGACGCTGAGCTACGGCGCCCACGTCTTCGAGATCCGCTACACCATCCCCGGCGTGCTCGACCCCGGCACCACCGGCGCCGGGAAGCAGTTCGCCGCCACCACCGGCAACCCCGCTGCCGCGCCGACGGTGTTCTTCTGGAACGTCATCGCGCCCTCGTGGAACAACTACATCCGCGCGGTCGACGTCTCCGTCGAGCTGCCCGCAGGCGTCACCGGCGCGCAATGTTCGGTCGGCTCGGGCGTCGGCGTGATCTGTGACGACCTGACCATCAGCGGCAACCGCGTCGAGTTGTCGGCGGCGAATCTGGCACCGCGCACCCCCGTCACCGTGCGCGCCGGCGTCGACCTGCCGACCCCGGCGCGGCCGACGCTGCCCTGGTCCTACACCTGGGACCGTGTGCTCGGCCAGTCGGTGGCCGGCGTGGTGGGTGTCGCGGTGCTGACCCTGCTGCTGGCCGCCGGCGCGCTGTCGTGGCTGCGCGCGGTCACCGAGCGGAACCCCGGTTTCCCGCTGCAGTACGCGCCGCCGCCGGGCCTGGGACCAGTGCAGGTCGAGTACCTCCGCACCGAGTGGGTGCCCAAGAACGGCCTGACCGCCACGCTGTTCTACCTGGCCGAACGTGGTCTGATCACCCTGCAGCAGGTCAGCGACAAACACTGGCGAATCCGGGGGGTGGCCCAGCGGGGGCAGTGGAGGGACGTGGATCCGGTCAGCGCGGCGGTCGGCAGGAAGCTGAAGGTCGACTCCGCGGGCGCGGAATTCGAGGCCAAGAAGACCGTCAAGTCGGGGGAGCGGCTCCAGAAGGCCAAGGCCGAGATGACCGAGACCGTGGAGAAGTGGGCGCTGACCTCCGGGCTCATGGTCGAACGCAAGAAGGAGCTGTGGCTGCGCGCCGCCAACGGCGTGGCCTTCGTGTTGATGATCTGCGCGTTCTTCAACTGGGGTCCGCCCTTCACGCTCTGGGCCCTGCCGTTCGCGGCGTTCTTCGTCCTCTCGGCGGCTTCCTGGCGACCCGGGGTGGGAACCAGGCGCACCGCTGCCGGACGTGAATTGTGGTCGCGGATCGGCGGATTCCATCGGGTGCTGGCCACCGACTCGGCCGAGAGCCGCTTCGACTTCGCCGCCCGCAAGGACCTCTACACCACCTACGTACCGTTCGCGGTGGCCGCGGGCGCCGCCGCGATGTGGGCGAAGAAATATCAAGAAGTCACCGGTACCGTTGCTCCGCAACCCGATTGGTACACCAGCTCGACGACGACGTCGTCGGGCTGGTTCGGCTCCGGCGGCGGCGCGGATTTCGACAGCTTCGAATCGGCGTTGTCGTCGTCGATCGGTGCCTACACCGCCTCGCAGGCGAAGTCGTCGTCCTCGGGCGGCGGCGGGTCCAGCGGCGGCGGGGGCGGCGGTGGTGGAGGAGGAGGTGGCGGGTCGTGGTGACCTTTCTGCTTGTCGTCATCCTGGCGGTGGCGGTGGCGGTGCTCATCGGATTCGTTGTGGGCTACAACAAGATCCGGTCCGCCGATGTGCGGGTGGCCGAGGCGCTGTCGGGCATCGACGTGGAGCTGACGCGACGCGCCGCCCTGATCCCGAGCCTGGTGCACACCGTCGCGACCTTCGCCACCCACGAGAAGGCCGTGCTCGACCACGTCACCGACGCCAACGCGGCCCTGACCGCGGCCACCAGCGGGAAGTCCGTAACCCAGCGCAGCGCGGCCGAAAAGCAACTCGACCGCGCGCTGGCTCCGGTGCTCGCCCTCGGCCGGGACTATCCGCAACTCAGCTCGTCGACCAACTTCCTGGACCTGCAGCGCAACCTCGCCGACACCGAGGACAAACTGGCGTTCGCCCGGCAGTACTACAACGACTCCGTGGCCGGCCTGAACCGGCTGCTCACCACCATCCCGTGGCTGCTGGTCGCACCGCTGACCGGGGTCACCGAAAAGGAGTACTACCAGACACCGCGATGAGCCTCCCTAGACTGGCGCGGTGCGTCTCGTCTTCGCCGGCACGCCGGAACCGGCCCTGCCCTCCCTGCGACGGCTGATCGAATCCCCCCGTCACGACGTCGTCGCCGTGCTGACCCGCCCCGATGCGGTCGCCGGCCGGCGCGGGCGGGCCGCCCCGTCCCCGGTCGCGCAGGTGGCCGCCGAGCATGGCATCCCGATCCTTCGCCCGGCCCGCCCCAATTCCGGGGAGTTCGTCGCCGAACTGGCCGAGCTGGCCCCCGACTGCTGCGCCGTGGTGGCCTACGGGGCGCTGCTCGGGGAAGCACTGTTGGCGGTCCCCGCGCACGGCTGGGTCAACCTGCACTTCTCGCTGCTGCCCGCCTGGCGCGGCGCGGCCCCGGTGCAGGCGGCCCTTGCCGCCGGTGACACCGTGACCGGGGCGACGACATTCCAGATCGAGCGCAGCCTGGATTCGGGTCCGGTGTACGGCGTGGTCACCGAGACCATTCGACCCACCGACACCGCCGGCGAGCTGCTCGGGCGGCTCTCGGTCGCGGGTGCGGGCCTGCTCGAGGCGACGATGGACGGCATCGCCGAACAGAAGCTGACCGCGGTGCCGCAACCCGCTGAGGGCGTCAGCGTCGCCCCCAAAGTCACCGTCGACGACGCCCGGATCCGCTGGGACCTACCGGCGCACGTGGTGGACCGGCGCATCCGTGCGGTCACGCCCAACCCCGGTGCCTGGACGATGATCGGCGATCTGCGGGTCAAGGTCGGGCCGGTGACGGTGCCCGAACAGGCCCCCGAGCTGGAGCCCGGGCGCATGCAGGTGGGCAAGCGCCGCGTGCTGGTGGGGACCGGCTCGGCGCCGGTGCAGCTGGGCAGCGTGCAGCCACCGGGCAAGAAGGCGATGGCCGCCGCGGACTGGGCGCGCGGCGCCCGGCTCGATGAACACGGCTGGGCCCGATGAGCGGCGCCGGACGCCGACCCCGGCGCACCCCGCTGGACCCGGCCCGCCGCGCGGCCTTCGACGTGCTGCGCGCGGTGTCCACCCGCGACGCCTACGCCAATCTGGCGCTCCCGGCGATCCTGCGGGAGCGCGGAATCAGCGGGCGTGACGCCGCATTCGCCACCGAACTGGCCTACGGCACCTGCCGGGCCCGCGGGCTGCTCGACGCCGTCATCGCCGCCGCAGCGGGTCGGCCCGTGGATCGCATCGACCCGGTGCTGTTGGACCTGCTTCGGCTGGGGGCCTACCAACTGCTGCGCACCCGGGTGGAAGACCACGCCGCGGTCTCCACGACCGTGGAGCAGGCCGGAATCGAATTCGATTCGGCGCGAGCCGGTTTCGTCAACGGTGTGCTACGAGCCATCGCGCGGCGCGACGAGGGGTCCTGGGTCGCGGAGCTGGCTCCGCCGGCAGCCACCGATCCGGTGGGGCACCTGGCGTTCACGCACGCCCACCCACGGTGGATCGGCCAGGCGTTCACCGATGCGCTGGGCGCCCGCGCAGGGGAACTCGAGGCGCTGCTGGCCAGCGACGACGCCCGTCCCGAGGTGCATCTGGTGGCGCGGCCAGGGCGGCTCTCGGCCGCCGAGCTGGCCGAGGCGACCGGTGGCACCGTCGGGCGCTATTCCCCGTATGCGGTGTATCTCGGCGACGGCGACCCCGGGGCGCTGCCGGCGGTCCGCGACGGTTCGGCGCTCGTGCAGGACGAGGGCAGCCAGCTGATCGCCCGTGCGCTCACACTGGCCACGCTCGACGGTGACGACACGGGCCGCTGGCTCGATCTGTGCGCCGGCCCCGGCGGCAAGACGGCGCTGCTGGCGGCCCTCGGCGAACCCGTGGGAGCCTTCGTCGACGCGGTCGAACCCGCCCCCGCCCGCGCCGATCTGGTCCAGCAGAACACCGCGGGGCTACCCGTGACCGTCCACCGCGTGGACGGGCGCGAACCGGGCCTGCCGCCCGGTTACGACCGGGTCCTCGTCGATGCTCCGTGCACCGGGCTGGGCGCGCTGCGCCGACGGCCCGAAGCCCGCTGGCGGCGCCAGCCCGGCGACGTGCCCGCCCTGGCGAAGCTGCAACGCGAACTGCTGGCCTCGGCGATCCGGCTCACCCGCCCGGGCGGGGTTGTGCTGTACGCGACGTGCTCGCCGCATCTGGCCGAAACGGCCGGCGTCGTCGCCGACGCGCTGCGCCGGTATCCGGTGACCGCCCTGGACACCGCGGCACTGCTCACCCCGGCCACCGACATCGGCGACGGGCCGTCGGCGCAGTTGTGGCCGCACCGCCACGGCACCGACGCGATGTTCGCCGCCGCTTTGCGGGTCGACGGCGACCGATAAGGTGAGCCCATGGCTGCACCGATGATCGCCCCGTCGATTTTGGCCGCCGACTTCGCCCGGCTGGCCGACGAGACCGCCGCGGTCGCGGGAGCGGACTGGCTGCACGTCGACGTCATGGACAACCATTTCGTGCCGAACCTCACGCTGGGCCTGCCGGTGGTGGAGGCGCTGCTGAAGGTCACCGACATCCCGATGGACTGCCACCTGATGATCGAGGACCCGCAGCGGTGGGCGCCGCCCTACGCCGAAGCCGGCGCCTACAACGTCACGTTCCATGCCGAGGCCACCGACAACCCGATCGGCGTGGCTCGCGACATCCGCGCCGCCGGTGGCAAAGCCGGCCTGGCGGTCAAGCCGGGTACCTCGATCGAGCCGTATCTGGAAATCCTGCCCGAGTTCGACACGCTGCTGGTGATGTCGGTCGAACCCGGCTTCGGTGGCCAGAAGTTCATCGCCGAGGTGCTGCCCAAGGTCGGTACGGTGCGGCGGCTCGTCGACGCGGGCGAGTTGAGCATCCTGATCGAGATCGACGGCGGTATCAACGCCGACACCATCGAGCAGGCGGCCGCTGCCGGGGTCGACTGTTTCGTCGCCGGTTCGGCGGTCTACAGCGCCGACGACCCCGCTGCCGCGGTGCGGGCACTGCGCGCGCAGGCCGGCGCGGCGGCCACGCATCTGTCGGTATGAACCTCGACGCCGCCATGCAGGCGGCCATCGAGCAGGCTGAGCAGGTCAAGGGCCGCACCTACCCGAATCCTCCGGTGGGAGCGGTCATCCTGGATCGTGACGGTCAGATCGCCGGCGTCGGCGCCACCTCGCCGGCGGGTGGGCCGCACGCCGAGGTCCTCGCGTTGCGGCGAGCCGGCACCCGCGCCGCCGGAGGTACCGCGGTCGTCACCCTGGAACCGTGCAACCACACCGGCCGTACGCCGCCCTGCGTGGACGCATTGCTGGCCGCCGGTGTCGCCGCGGTGGTCTTCGCCGTCAGCGATCCGAATCCGCT
>MDTC01152956.1_pt1 | contig 29817 bp, 18 predicted proteins | sample 811181 | NCBI WGS metagenome assembly MDTC01 (sample SAMN05326644, study PRJNA326480) | marine metagenome | isolation source: seawater | place: Pacific Ocean: North | collected 2011 | reverse complement strand
GGAGGGGCGGGCCGGTCTCCAGTCGCCAGTCCCCAGTCTCCAGTCCTACGGCGACGGATCCTGGCGTGGGCTCGGTGCGCCCTCCGGGAGATTTCGGCGGCGAGTGCGAGCGCCTCCCCGTCGTGGTCGTTCGACCTGTGGAGGAGGATCCGACCGCGCTGCACCGTGATGGTGGCCCCTCAACCGCCGCGCGAGGACTGGAGACTGGAGACTGGAGACTGGAGACCGAGCCTCCACTCCCCCGCTGGAAGCCACGCGACGCCCGGGAGACGGCGCCCCGCCCCACCCGAAGCAACGCGACGTGCGCGAGCGGCGCAGCCGCTACCGACACACCTGCTCGATGATGTCCCACACCTCGTCCTTCCCCTCCCCCGTCACGCTGCTGAACGCGATCACGTGGGGCACGCCGTAGGCGTCGGCGAGGGCGGTCAGGGTGGGCTTGCGCTGGGACTTGGTGAGCTTGTCGACCTTCGTCGCGACCACCAGGCAGGGGATCTTCGCCTCCACCAGGCCCATCACCAGGTCCAGGTCCAGCTCCTGCGGATCACGCCGGGCGTCCACCAGGACCACCACCAGGCGCAGGGTCGAGCGCTCTCCGAGGTAGCGCTCGATCATCGGCTTCCACCCTGCCCGAACCGCTTCGGGTACCTTGGCGAAGCCATAGCCGGGCAGGTCGGCGAAGATGCACGCGTCCCCCACCTGGAACAGGTTGATCCGCTGGGTGCGTCCGGGCCGACCGCTGACTCGCGCCGCCTTCTTGCGCTGCAGCAGGGTGTTCAGGGCGCTCGACTTGCCCACGTTGCTGCGCCCGGCGAACGCCACCTCGGGCAGCTCGGTCTGCGGGAGATCGGAGTCGTCGAAGGAGCCGAGGAAGGCGAGCCGGCCAGCCTGATTGCGCATGAGATCACTCTTTCGGGGTGCATGCAGACGCGGCAGGATGTGACCGCGACCGGGCGAGCCTTTATAGCCACGCGTGTGGTTGCGCCCGATCCCCCCGATCGGGCCCACGGTGCAGACGTTTCCCGGAGGACGGGTGGGTAGCAACGCCGGCTGGGTGAGACCTCGGGTCACCGAGACCGTGCCGCACGATCAGCCCATCTGGCTCGTCTCCGACCTCCACCTCGGCGACGGCACGCCGTCCGACGCGTTCTTCGGCAAGGACCGCCACCTCATGGCGCTGGTCCGCCGGGTCGAGCGTGAGGGCGCCATCCTGGTCATCAACGGCGACGCCCTGGACGTGCAGCAGGCCTGGACGCTGACGCGCATCCTGCGGGCACACCAGGAGCTGCTCGCCGTGATGAGCGACCTCGCGCGGCAGGGCCGGCTGATCTACATCCTGGGCAACCACGACCAGGACCTGTCCTTGTATCGGGACATCCTTCACTTTCGCGTGTGCGACGCCCTGCACGTGGGCGACCGGGTGCTCATCACCCACGGCCACGAGCACGACCCCTACATCGGCGTGCACCTCGACAGCAGCGACGTCGCCACCCGGGTCCACCACCTGCTGGAACGCTACCTGGACACCTGGCTGCGCCTGCCCCTGGGCGAGTTCTACACGGTCCCCAACCGCGCCCTGTTCTGGCTCACCCACCAGCTCGCGCTCCTGACCGTCGGCACCCGCGGCGCGCTGCAGCAGATCGGCATCGAGGGCTTCGGCCAGAGCTTCCTCGAGCACCTCGACTACTGGGCCCGCGGCAACATGGGCGACCCGATGTGCATGATCCGCTCGGTCATGCAGCGCCTGCACGACGGCCCCTGGGACTGGCTCGTGTGTGGCCACTCCCACCTGCCCTGCCTCATTCCCCGGGGCGCCGGTGGCTACGTCAACACCGGCAGCTGGACCTTCGCCAGCAGCCAGTACGCCGTGTGGGACGGCCACGGCTTCACCGTGCGCGACTGGATCACCGGCCGCAGCTACGACGACGCGCTCTACCGTCCCGCCCTCACCGGCGTCCTCGACGAGAAGGACTACTGGCAGTGGTGGCGGGAGAACTACATGGGCTGGCTGCGCTTCCGTGAGGGCGAGGAGCGGCGAGGCACCCTGCGTCGCTGGGAGGCGACCATCCGCGATCACCAGGTCCTGGCGCAGCTTCCCGAGCAGCTGCCCGCCCTGGCCGACCATGGACCCGCAGCGCACCTGCAGGATGACCCCATGGAGGTAAGGGAGCCCGTCACGGCCGAGGTTCCGCGGGACGCTGCCCCGCCGAACGGATAACGGCCGCCCCAACCCGGCCTCCCCGAGCACTCATGGACCTCACCGTCGCCGCGCTGCCCCTCCGAGGGATGATCCTGCTTCCGGGCGCACTTCGGGCCGTGCCAATCGGTCGTCCCACCAGCCTCGCCGCGGTGGAACACCACCTGAACACCCAGGCCGAGCTGGTCGCGGTGGCCCAGCTGGACGCCGACATCGACGACCCGACCCAGGCCGGCCTGGCCGAGGTGGGCGTGTCCTGCCGGATCAGCCGAGCAACCCGCCTGCCCGACGGCGGCCTGCAGGTGCTCATGGAGGGCATCCAGCGCGTCACCGTGCGCGGACCCATCCGCCTCCAGGACGACATGACCGTCGTCGACGTGCAGCCCATGGCCGAGGCCAGCGATGATCCGGTCGAGGTGCGCGCCACCGCCGACGAGGTCACCGGGCTGTACGAGCAGCTGCTCACCGAGTCCGGCATGGGCGAGCAGGATCGCAAGCTCCTGGTGCCCGATCCGAGCGACCCTGACCGCCTCGCCGACCAGCTCAACGGCCAGCTCGACATGCCCTGGGAGGAGCGTCTCGCGCTGATGGCGGAGGTCTCGCCCAAGGCCCGCCTGCTCGGGGTCGCCGACCACGTCGCCCGCGCGCTCGCCCGCCACCGCGTGCACGCCGAGATCGGCGCCAAGGTCCAGGCGGCGATGGACAAGAGCCAGCGCGAGTACCAGCTCCGCGAGCAGCTCAAGGCCATCCGCCAGGAGCTCGGGGACACCGCCGGGCTCGACGCCGAGGCCGACGCCTTCCAGGAGCGCATCGACGCGTCCGGCATGCCCGACGAGGTGCGTCAGGAGGCCGAGCGCGAGGTCGAGCGCCTGCGCCGCATGCACGTCGATGGCGCCGAGTACAGCATGGTCCGCACCTGGCTGGAAGCGATCTGCGACCTGCCCTGGACCGAGGCCACGCTGGACACCACCAGCCTCGGTCGGGCGCAGAACGTGCTCGACGAGGACCACCATGGCCTCGAGTCGGTCAAGGAGCGGATCCTCGAGTACCTGGCCGTGCGCAAGCTCAAGCCGGACAGCCAGGGCCCCATCCTGTGCTTCGTCGGCCCGCCCGGCGTCGGCAAGACCTCGCTCGGACGCAGCATCGCCCGCGCGCTGGGCCGCAACTTCGGGCGCATCGCGCTGGGCGGCGTGAAGGACGAGACCGAGATCCGCGGCCACCGCCGGACCTACATCGGCGCGCTGCCCGGTCGCATCACCCGGGCGCTGATCCGCGCGGGAACGTGCAACCCGGTGCTGGTCCTGGACGAGCTGGACAAGGTCGGCAGCGACGTGCGCGGCGACCCCGCCTCGGCGCTGCTCGAGGTGCTCGACCCTTCCCAGAACAGTGCGTTCGTCGACCACTATCTCGATGTGCCGGTCGACCTGACCCAGGTGCTCTTCATCGGCACGGCCAACATCATCGACTCCATCCCCCACCCCCTCCTCGACCGCCTCGAGATCATCCACATCCCCGGCTACACCGAGGAGGACAAGGTCGCGATCGCCAGGAACTTCCTGCTCCCGCGGATCGCCGAGGACCACGGTCTCACCGGCAAGGAGGTCGCGGTCACGACCACTGCCGTGCAGCGGGTCATCCAGGACTACACGCGCGAGGCCGGCGTCCGCGAGCTCAACCGCCAGCTGTCGAAGCTGCACCGCAAGGTCGCGCGCAAGCTGGTCGAGGGCCACGACAAGCGGGTCCGGATCACCGACAAGGGCCTGCCCCGCTACCTCGGCCCGCCCCGCTACTTCTCCGAGCTCGCCGAGCGCGTAGACCAGCCCGGCGTCGTCACCGGCCTCGCCTGGACCGCCACCGGCGGCGACATCCTCTTCATCGAGGCGACCCGCATGCAGGGCAAGGGCGGGCTCAAGCTCACCGGCTCGCTGGGCGAGGTCATGAAGGAGTCCGCCGAGGCCGCCATGTCCTGGCTGCGCTCCCACGCGCTGCAGTACGGGATCCCCAGCGAGAGCTTCGATGCCCTGTTCCACCTGCACGTGCCCGCGGGCGCCATCCCCAAGGACGGCCCGTCCGCCGGCGTGACCATGGTCACCGCCCTGGCCAGCATCTCGACCGGCCGCGCCGTGCGCGCCAACGTCGCCATGACCGGCGAGATCACCCTCCGGGGCAAGGTCCTGCCGGTGGGCGGCATCAAGGAGAAGGTGCTGGCGGCGCGCCGGGCCGGTGTGGAGCACGTCATCCTGCCCCACCACAACAAGAACGATCTGGTCGACGTGCCCGAGGTCCTGCGCCAGGACCTCACCTTCCACTATGTGGAGACCGTCCCAGAGGTGCTGAAGATCGCCCTCGCACCGGCCTGATCGCAGGACCCGGCTCGAACTCCCTGTCGGGAGGCGCTTGACGGACGCCCATCCTCCGGTTGTCCTCTAGGTAGATGGTGCCCGGAGAGGGCGTGCAGCTCCCAGCAACCTTTGGCAAGTACGAGCTGCTCGAGCGCATCGCGACTGGCGGCATGGCCGAGGTCTACCTGGCTCGCCGCTTCGGAGTCGCGGGGTTCGAGAAGCGACTCGTGATCAAGCGGATCCGGCAGGAGCTGGCCCGCGACCCTCACCACATCTCGTTGTTCATCAACGAGGCGAAGATCGGCGTGCACCTCAACCACGAGAACGTGGTGCAGGTCTACGATCTCGGCCGGGTGGGCTCCGACTGGTACATCGCCATGGAGCACCTGCACGGCCGGGACCTCAACAAGCTGGTCAAGGCGCTGCGGGCCGACGCTCGCAAGCTGCCACGCAACGTGTCCGTGTACGTCGTCGCCGAGGTCTGCCGCGGACTCTCGTACGCCCACGGCCTGGTGGACTCCGAGGGTAAGCCCCTGGGCCTGGTGCACCGGGACGTCTCGCCCCACAACGTGCTGCTGACCTACAACGGCGGTGTGAAGCTGGTCGACTTCGGCATCGCGCGCCTGGTCGGCACCGGCAGCGTGCCCCGCCACCCGGCCGAGACCGGCGGCACCAGCAATGGGGTGAGCAGCGGGGATGCGACCGACTCCGGGGCCAGGCGACCCGGCGGCGGCAAGTACGCCTACATGAGCCCGGAGCAGGCCCGGGGCGAACAGGTCGATCACCGCACCGACGTCTTCAGCGCCGGCATCGTGCTGTGGGAGCTCCTGGTCGGCCATCGGCTGTTCCAGGACCCCGACCCCGCGGAGAAGCTGCGCCAGGTCCAGGAGGCCCGGATCCCCGACCCCGCCGACGAGGGCATTGAGCTCGACGAGGATCTGCGCCGCATCCTCTTCAAGGCCCTCGCCGCCGATCCCGACGACCGCTACCCGTCGGCGGCGGTGCTCGAGGAGGACCTGCGCGCGTGGCTCTACGAGCAGGGCAGCAGCGACATGCGCCGCACGCTGGTGAACCTGCTGCGCGAGTGCTTCCCCGAGGAGTCCCAGACCCGCACCAGCGCCCCCGGCCTGCAGCGCATGCTCGCCGACGTGGCGCGACTCGGCGGGGACTCCGCGACCGCGTCCACCCCCGCCCAGACCCCGTCCGAGGGCTCCCTGCCCGACCCGCTGCGGCCCGCCGCCGGGGAGCGCAAGCGCGTGGTCGCCATGGTCATCGACGTCGACGGCCTCACCGACCTGTCCCTGCGCCTCGAGCCCGAGCTGCTCTTCCGCCGCCACTACCAGCTGCTCAAGTGGCTGCGCCAGATCGTCGGTCACTACGATGGGCTCGTGCAGCGCGTGGTCGACGATCAGGTGCTGGTGTTCTTTGGCGTGCCCCGCACCCGCGCAGACGACCTCGCCCGGGCGCTCGAGTGCGCGCTGGAGCTGGTCCGCACCGTGGTCGATCTGCAGCGCCACGGCCTGCGGGTGCACCTGGCGGTCGGAATCCACGTAGGCTTCGTCACCGTCGGCTTCGGGAACAAGCGCCAGACCCGCTACACCGCCCGCGGGGACACCACCCGCCTGGCGCGCCGGCTGTCCGCGGTGGCCGACCACGGCGAGGTCCTGGTCAGCGACGCCCTCTTCGAGGCCATGGAGCAGGTGTTCCGCTTCCGCGGCGGGCCCGACGTGCCCAACCGCGGCGGCAGGCGCCCGAGCCAGTCCTACCTGCTCGAGGGGCGGCGCCACGGCCTGCGGATCGCGGGCAAGGGTCCCTGGCTGCGCCGGGGGCGCGAGATCGAGGTCATCCGCGGGGCGCTCCAGGACCTGTCCGACGGAAAGGGACGGGTGATCGCCCTTCTTGGCGACGTCGGCACCGGCAAGACCCGCCTTGCGCGCGAGGTGCGTGATCTGGCGCTGCGCCGCGGCGTGCCCGTCTACCTCGCCCGCGCCGGGGCCTGGCGCTCCGATGATCCCTTCGCCCTGTTCCGCGATCTCGTGCTCTCGATCCTCGGGCTCGACCCCGACGCTCCCAAGACCCGGGTGACGGAGGAGGTCGAGCGCCTGGCCCAGCTGGGCCTGGGACCGCGGGAACAGCGCGCCATCGAGTCCCTGCTCGGGGTCGGCGAGGGCAAGGGCCCGGGCGAGGACGAGGTCTGGCACGCCCTGGATCGCGGCCTCGAGCGCCTGGCCGAAGAGCAGCGCAGCATCGTCATCCTGGAGGATGTGCACCACCTGGCGCCCGAGGCGCAGACCGCCCTGTCCGCCTTCCTGTCCCAGCTGGGCGACCGCCCGCTCCTGGTGCTCGTCACCCACACCGGCGAGGCCACCGAGCTGGAGGGCCTCGGTGACCCGGTCGAGCTCGGGCGGTTCGGACGAACCGGGCTGCGTCGCCTCCTGCGCGAGCTGCTCGAGGTCGAGGACGTCGACGAGGCGATCGTCGATCTGGTCGTGCGCACCTCGGAGGGCAACCCGCTGTACGTCGAGGAGATGGTCAAGTACCTGATCGCGCGCGGTCGGGTCGTGGTCCGCGAGCGCCGGGCCACCCTGGTCGAGCACGCCGAGCAGCACGGCATCCCCGACAGCCTCGCCGGACTCATCGCCTCGCGGATCGACGCGCTCGAGCCGGCCAGCAAGGGCGCCCTGCAGCTGGCCGCGACCATCGGCCCCACCTTCCACGCCGCGCTGCTGGGCCGGGCGATGGGCCTCGACGACCCCATGTCGGTCATCACCGACCTGAAGAGCCACGGCCTGGTGGTGCGGGCGGAGGGCAACGACTCCTGGGCGTTCGCGTCGGACCTGGTGCGCGAGGTCTCGATGCGCTCGATCCTGGGCGTGCAACGCCGGACCTACCACCGCCTGGTCGCCGAGGCCCTCGAGGACATCCACAGCGACCACCTCGAGGACCACGCCGAGGAGCTCGCCCACCACTGCGCCGAGGCCGACCGCCTCGTCGACGCCGCCCGCTACCTGCACCTGGCCGGTCAGCGCCTCGAGCGGGGGCAGTTCCTCGACGCCGCCCGCTACGCCTACGAGCGCGGCCTGCGCCACATCCGCGATGTTCCCGAGACCCCCGACACCTGGGACGCGCGGGTGCAGGGCGAGTCCATGCTGTCCTACCGCTCCGGCGCCCTGTCTCGCCTGCTGGGTGAGGATCGCCGCGCCGAGCGCAGCCTGCAGATGGCGCTCGACATCGCTGGCGACGCAGGCCTGCCGTGGATCGAGATCCGCGCCCACCTCGAGCTCGGCCGGCTCTACCTGGCCCGAGGCAACGCCCGCCTCGCCGAGGCCCACATCGGCCAGGCCCGCAGCCTCGCCCGCATCGAGGACGATCCCGAGCTGCGCATGGAGACCCTGGAAGCGGCGGCCAACCTCGCCTATGAGCGCGGACAGAACGAGGAGGCCGAGTCCTTGTGGCGCGAGGCCCTCCAGCACGCCCACGGCGACGCGTCAGCCAACGCGCGCTGCCACCTGGGCATGGCGAGCCGGCGGATCCGCGAGGGCGAGCTCGCCGAGGCCGCCACCCTGCTGGAGAAGGCGCTCGCCGCGGCGCGGGCCAGCGGCGACCGCATCCTGGTCGGCCGGGTGCTGAACAACATGGGCCTGCTGCACTACTGGTCGGGCCACTACGATCAGGCGCTGGCCGCCTTCCGCGATGCGCTGCAGGTGCGAGAGGGCATCGGCTACAGCGCGGGCATCGTGATCAACCACCACAACATCGGCGACGTGCACTTCTCCCGCGGAGACCTGCCGCGCGCCTTCGTCGCCTTCAACCGCAGCCGCGAGCTGGCCGAGGAGATGGGCTGGGCGCGGGGCGTGGTGCTCAACGACGTGTACCTGGGCGCCATCACTGCCATGCGCGAGGGACTCGACACCGGGCTGGCCCGCATCCTGGACGCGCGGGCCCGGGCCGCCGAGCTGGGCGACACCGAGATCGCCGCCAACGCTGCCCTTCTGGCCGCCCGCCTGCTGGGCGACGAGGGCCGCACCGACGAGGCGCTCGAGCTGCTGGCCGAGGCGCGGGAGCAGGCAGACGGCTTCGGTCTGCGCACCATGGTCGCGTCGCTGGACGAGCTGATCGCCCAGCTGCGCGAGGAGAGCCTGGCCGACGAGGCCGCCGACGACGCCGCCGACGACGACGACGACGAGGAATAGGTCAGCCGCCCGAGGCGGGGTTGCGCGCCGCGAACTGCTCGATCAGCGCCTTGCTCTGCTCGTCCAGGGTCTCGGGCACGACGATCCGCAGGCGGAGCATCAGATCCTGGGGATTGCCGTGGTCGTCGGCGAGGCCCTTGCCCCGCAGGCGCAGCTTCTTGCCCGAGGACGTGCACGGCGGCACGGTGATCCGCACCTTGCCCTGGGGCGTGCCCACCTCGACCGGACCGCCCAGGAGCGCGGTCGCCACGTCGATGTCGACCACCAGCGGGATGTCGGCCAGCGACGAGGGCGTCGGTCCACCGGCTCCGTTGCTGTGGGGTCCCCGTGCCGCCCGCGGGCCTGCGCCAGGAGATCCGCGTGCAAAGCGGTCTTCCCAGACATCGCCCCCCGGCGGCGGCTCCGGTTCGTCCTCTGCGGGGTCGGGCGGGGGTGCCGAGTGGTGGCTCGTCTTGACGATGCGCACGCGCACGACGAGGTCGCCGTAGGGTCCCCCATAGGCACCGGCATCGCCACGGCCGCGCTCGTGCAGGATCTCGCCGTCCCGGGTGCCGGCCAGCAGGCGCACGTCGTGCAGATCCTGGATCTTGACGATCCCGGGGTCGGGCATGCCCATGCGCCAGTTGTCTGCCCGCTGCATGCGCTGGTAGATGGCGGTGACCGTGCCCCCCTTCTCGGCGATGTGGTCGGGGACGTCGAGGTCGATGTGCACGTCCTTGCCGTTCTGGGGCATGGGCGGACGGCTGCGCTCCCGCGACCCCCTCGGCGCCGAGCCGCTCCTGGGCGGCGCGCCGGTGCTCGACCGGCTCCGCGAGGACTGGGAGCGCCCCCCGCTGGCTCCGCCGAAGCCGAAGTCGTTGAACAGGTCGTCGAGCCCCAGGTTGTTGGCCGGATCCGCGACCCGCCGCGACGAGCGCTGGTGGGGTCGGCTACTGGCGCGGCCCGCCGCCTCGTTCAGATCGGCCGTGCGCCGATAGAAGGCATCGCGAAAGGATCCGCCGGTGCGGATCCGCTGACCGCGTCGATCGAGCCGGCGATCGTAGCGGGCCCGGGCAGACTCGTCGGAGAGCACCTCGTAGGCGTCCTTGGCCACCTTGAAGCGCGCGAGCTTGACCGGGTCGTCTCCGACCACGTCCGGGTGACACTCGCGGGCGATCTGGCGGAACGCCTTCTTGATGTCTTTCTCTGACGCGTCTCGGTCGACGCCGAGCACTGCGTAGTAGTCGTCCGCCATCCGCTCCTCGGAGAGCCCGTTGATGCTGGCCGCATGCTACCCCAGGCGAAGGTCTGGGCGCGGACAACCGATACAGGTCGTGGGGGGGCACGAGGCGCGTCGAGCGCGTTGACCCTGTCCCCCTGGATGCCTATAGTCCCACCATGGATCGTGCGGCCCGTCCGCACCGAGGAGCGCATGGGCAAGTACAGCAACCCGAGTGGCCTGAGCTGCTCCTTCTGCCACAAGCCCCAGAAGGACGTCGAAAAGATCATCGCGGGGCCCAACGTCTACATCTGCTCGGAGTGCATCCGGCTGTGCCTGGACATCATCCGGGAGAACACACAGCAGAAGCCGGCCTCCTGGGGCCAGAGCGGCGTGCCGACCCCCGCGGAGATCAAGACGTTCCTGGACCAGTACGTGGTGGGTCAGGATCAGGCGAAGCGCAAGCTCGCCGTGGCCGTCTACAACCACTACAAGCGGCTCGAGGCCAACGCGTCCAAGGGCGACGGCGAGGTCGAGATCAAGAAGAGCAACGTGCTCCTCATAGGTCCGACCGGAACCGGCAAGACGTTGCTGGCGCAGACGCTGGCCCGCTTCCTCGACGTGCCCTTCGTGATCGCCGACGCGACCACGCTCACCGAGGCCGGCTACGTCGGTGAGGACGTCGAGAACATCATCCTGCAGCTCTACCAGGCGTCCAACAACAACCTGGAACGCACGCTGCGGGGCATCATCTACCTCGACGAGATCGACAAGATCGCGAAGAAGAACTTCACGAGCTCGGTCTCCCGCGACGTCAGCGGCGAGGGTGTGCAGCAGGCGCTGCTGAAGCTGCTCGAGGGCACGGTCGCCAACATCCAGGTCCGCGGCAGCAAGCGGCTGCCGAACCAGGAGACCGTGCAGGTCGACACCAGCAACATCCTGTTCATCTGCGGCGGCAGCTTCGAGGGCCTGGAGAAGGTCATCGAGTCGCGCATCGGCCGACGCTCCGTGGGCTTCTCCCGAGAAGACCCCAAGGACGCGATGGACAAGAACGCCGACCGGCAGGAACTGCTGGCCCGAACCACCACCGAAGATCTGGAGCGCTTCGGCCTCATCCCCGAGTTCATCGGCCGCATCCCGGTGACCGCGGTCATGAACCCGCTCAACGTCGAGGATCTCCAGCACATCCTGACCGAGCCGCGCAACGCCCTGATCAAGCAGTACCAGAAGCTGTTCAAGTTCGAGAAGGTCAAGCTGCGCTTCACCGACGAGGCCATCCTCGCGGTCGCAGAGATCGCCAAGAACCGCAAGGCCGGCGCCCGTGGCCTGCGTGCGACGCTCGAGTCCGTCATGCTCGACATCATGTTCGAGGTGCCGAGCATCGAGGGCCTGACCGAGGTGGTCATCACCGAGGACGTCGTGCGGCTCCACCGCAGCCCCGACTACAACGTCGTCGAGGAGCTGGGCCTGTCGGGCTCATGAGCGAGGAAGAACCGGCAGGCTCGGAGACCACCCCGACTGGGGAGGGCGACCGCCTCGCGACGCCGTGCCTGCTCATCGCGTCGCCGCAGATGGGCGACCCGTTCTTCGAGCGGACGGTCATCCTGCTGTGGCACCACGACCACGAGGGTGCCGCCGGCCTCGTCATCAACCGCCCCATCCCCCACCCGCTGTCCGAGGTGATCGACGGGGCCGACGACTACGCCGGCGCCGAGGTGGTCTGGGGCGGCCCGGTCGAGCGCACCCGCGGCAGCGTGGTCGCGAGGACGGACGTCGGGGAGGAGGAGGGCTGGGTCCTGCGCCCGGGCTTGTCGGTCACGACGTCCGCGACCACGCTGGAGCAGCTCTACACCAGCCACCAGCCCCTGCTGCTGTGCCTCGGCTACGCCGGCTGGGGCGCCGGCCAGCTGGACCAGGAGATCGAGATCGGCAGCTGGCTGTTCGCCGACGCCAGCGACGAGCTCATCTTCGACACCCCCCGCGAGGCGCTCTACGACAGCGCGCTGGCGAGCCTGGGGCTGACGCCGGGGACGATCATCATGAACCCGGTAGAAGCGTAGTCAGGGTTCCGAGTTCCGAGTTCCGAGTTCCGAGTTCCGAGTACGTCGCGTCGCTTCGAGCGGGGGAGTGGCGGGGCGGCCTCTGGTCTCTGGGGCCTGCTCCGAGCGGGGGGCCGAGCCGAGGAGCGCGTGGCCTCGTGCACGGTGACCCGTCACGCCTTGGCGGCCGGAGGCCGTGTCCCTGGGCGCAGCTCCGAGGGGCTGCGCCCGCACCCGGACGGTCGTCCATCACCGGCGTTCTGGGCCTAGAGACCAGAGACCAGAGGCCAGAGACCGCCCCGCCACTCCCTCCATCCCCCCCGCAGCACCGATCCCCCGGCCAGCGGCAGAAGAAGTACCCGCCCGCCGACCAGGGACGCTACTCGCCCCACACCTGCTCGATCCTCGGCAGATGCTCCGCACACTCCGCCTCGAACGCCGCCTTCTCGCCCTTCGGCAGGGGCGCCTGGTTCGGGAGCTTCGTCTTCATCGGGTCCACGTACGACCCGTTCTTCCACATCTGGAAGTGCAGGTGCGGGCCCGTCGCCAGGCCCGTCGCACCCACCCGGCCCACCAGCACGCCCTGGGTCACCCGCTGCCCCCGCTTCACCGAGATGCTCGACAGGTGGGAGTAGCTGGTCGCGTAGCCGCCCTCGTGCACGACCTTCACGAAGCGACCGTGGCCGCCGGCCCAGCCCGCGCGCTCGACCACCCCGTCCGCCACGACCCGGACCGGGGTGCCGGTGGGCGCGCCGAAGTCGGTGCCGTTGTGGGGGCGTCGGCGCTTGAGCACCGGGTGGAAGCGGCGCGGATTGAAGCCGGACGTGACCCGGGAGAACTCCAGGGGGGAGCGTAGGAACGGGCGCCGCAGCGAGGTGCCGTCCCGCTGGTACCAGCCCTCGGTGCCGTCGGGGTTGACGTGCCGCACGACGGTCCAGGTCTTGTCGCCGTTCTGCATGCGCACGGCGTCGATGTCACCAAAGCGCGGGTCTCGGTCGGGCGCGGACAGGATCTGCCCGACCACCGCCAGCCGGGCGCCCGCCTTCAGCTCCGTGTTGAAGTCGACCTCGTACTCGAAGATCTGTGCCAGGCGCACGAGGTCCATGGGGCGCAGGCCCGCGTCGAGACCGTCCTGCCACAGGGAGCGCTCGATGACGAAGGCGCGCTCGCCGGGCTCGGACGTGTAGGTGACCTCGTCGACGTGGGCGGTCCAGGCGTCGCCCTCACCCCGGTCGAGGATGAGGGTGTGGTCCTCGTCGATGTCGTAGACGACCTGGACCGGCGCGGGATCCCCGTCGAGCCACGCGACCGAGAGCGAACGATCGGAGCGGATCTTCGAGAGATCGTAGAACGGGAGCGCCGCCTCGCGCAGGGCGTTGGGTGGCAGGCCATAGGCGCTCATCAGGGTCCCGAAGGTCGCGCCCCGGCGGATGCGGACCGGCTGCACGACCCGATCGGGCGGCAGGGGGTCGGGCTCGGGAGGACGACGCAGCTCGGCGCGATCGTAGACGGCCACCCGCTGCTCGAGGGTCGTGGCGCCCTGCCAGGCGGCCCCTCCGGCCGCGGCGAGCAGGGCTGCGCCGGTCACCACCAGGATCACCGGCACCAGCGGGGTGCGCTCAGCCGACGGCAAGGAACCAGACCACGACGACGATGGCCACCAGCACCCCCACCAACAGGGAGAGGATGACGAGCCCGATGACGATGCCCAGGACGACGGCGAGCGCCGGGCTCATGCCGCGCTTGTCCTTCTTCGCCTTGCCCCGCGACTTCTTCGCCGGCGGCTTCGCGGACGACTGGACCGGCGCCCCCCCGGCCTTCGACGCGCTCGGGCTGGCGCCGGGCCGGACCGCCGTCTCCGCGTCGCTCTCCGAGTTCCACGTCGTCGTCGGGTCCGGTGGCGGGCGCTGCGGCGTGATGATCGGCGCCTCGTCCAGGGCGGCGGGGCCGCGACGCTCGACGATGCCCGGCGTACTGCCGCGCTTGAAGTCCTCGACCGCGATGGTGCGCCCGACCAGCTCGTCGTTGCCCTGGCGCGACGTCCGGGCCTTGAGGATCCCCGGCACCGCCTCCCGGGCCCAGGTGCGCAGGCCACGCCCGGTCGAGCTGTCCGCAGCGTGCAGCAGCGAGCGCTCGACCACGCCGCCGTCCGGACGCAGCTCCGGGTCCCACTGGAGCACCTGGCGCAGCACCGGGAGCAGCGGCGCGTACTCCCCGCCGAGCTCCGCCAGCTTCTGGTCCACCCGCCGCTCGAAGCGCTTCTGCTGGACCCGAGGGGGGCCCCACTCCTTGCCCGTCGCGCACTCCCACAGCGAGATGCCGAGGCCGTAGATGTCGACCGCGGGGGTCGGCTCCTCCCCGGCCAGGATCTCTGGCGGGAAGTAGTTCAGCGTGCCCAGGACCAGGCCCTGGGTGTGGGACTCTCGGCTCGCGAACGCTGCGCGCGCCACGCCGAAGTCCAGCAGGCGCACGCCGCCGCGCACCGTGACCATGATGTTGGCGGGCTTCACGTCGCGGTGGATGACGTTGAGCGGCTCGCCGGTGGCCGGGTGGTTCGCGGTGTGGGCTCGGTGCAGGGTGCCCGCGATCTCGGCGCCCAGCTCGGCGAGGGCGCGGGGCGGGACCCGCTCGTTCACCTGGATCTCGTGCAGATCCACGCCCTCGACGTACTCCATGATGACCGCGTCGTGGCTCTCCACCAGGACCAGATCGGTCACGCCCAGGATCTGTTCGTCCTGGAGCATGCCCAGCAGGCGTGCCTCGTCGCGCATCCGGCTGACGAAGTGCTCCCGGTCCGGCCCCTGGGCCTTGATGACCTTCACGGCGCACGGCCGGCGGAACCCACCGGGAACACGCAGCTCGGCGTGGTAGACGGTACCCATCGAGCCGGAGCCGATGACGTGGTTGAAGCTGAGGGTCCTCATGCGGGGCGGATGCTATCACCGGGTCGTGAGCACCGCCCGCACGCATCGTTGACCGAGCCATGACGCCGCCCCTGGACCCCCCGCTCCACGACCGCGTCCAACCCCCTGAAGTACCGCGCCCGGTGGTCCGACATCCCTGAAGGAGCCTCCATGTCCCGCCCCCTCCCAACCATCAGCATCCATCGCGCCCTCTGGCCCGTGCTGATCGTGCTCGCGGCGTGCCAGCCGGATCCGGACCGGACGACCCTGTTCCAGGACGTCGGCATGTCCTTCGAGCCGTGCAACGAGGCGGAGATCAAGAAGAAGAACAAGGTCTACGACATCATGCCCGCGCTCAAGGTGTGCGGGTCGAACAACGTGGCCCACTACGCCTGGAATCCGTCGGGCACCCACCTCTACTTCGACCTCACCCTCACCGGGAACGTGCTGGACGCCAGCCAGGCGCACAAGCCCCTGCAGAGCCTGCCCATCGACCAGCCCACGGGTCAGCCCGCCTGGCTCAACGACAACCGCATCGCCGTGCCCATCGTGCCCGCCCACGACGACAAGGAGGGCCGCGAGCGCATCGCCCTGTACGACATCAGCGCGTACGTGCTCGAGCTCAAGCGGGTGCCCGGCCTCACCGGCATCACCGACCTGTCCCGCGGCCCGGACCCGAACACGCTCTACCTGACCGCGCTCGGCGCGGACGGGGCGCGGGGGATCTACAGCTTCGATCTGTCGGATGGCAGCATCGGACGCCCCTTCCCATTCATCGAGGGCCCGGTCGCGTCCATGAGCTACACCCACCAGGCCGAGCGTCTGGTCGTGGGTCAGAACGGCCGCGTGACCGTCTACGATCCTGCTGGAACGCCGATCATCTCGACGGTGGGTCAACGTGGCACAGTGTCTCTGGCGGGAGACTGGCTGGCCGTCGAGCGCCAGGGCGAGGAGGTCTCGGTCTTCTACCAGCGCTCCTGGGAAGGGATGAGCCGCCGCGAGCGCGAGCTGGCCGAGCAGAAGGCCAAGCGCCTCGGCGACCGCTTCCCCGACTGGTACCCGAAGTCGGTCAAGCTCCCCACGCTGGAGTTCGTGCATCTGGCGAGCGGACGGCGCGGCGAGTCGCGCAGCTTCTACGGCACGCGCTTCCAGTGGTACCCGAGGGAGCCCTACTGGGGCAGCTTCCTGCTGTGGGGCTACGAGGGCAAGCAGCTGAACACCAACGTGCAGCTGGGCAACCTGCGCATGCGCCTGGGCGCCATCGAGCGCGGCAGCGACGCGGTCAACGACATCACCTTGCTGGATGCGATCCCGACTCAAGGCGCGCCGACGGACACCGATACGCCCACCACCCCCGACGCGCCGGCCACCCCCGAGTCGGGATCCGCGGTGCCGGCCGGCAGGCTCGAGTGAATCGAACCGGAGACGGCGCAGACAGCGGTCGTATCCGACGCGATACAGAAACGATCGCGTCGTAGACGGGCCCGGCAGCGCCAACTTCACGGCACGGCTCTTGCAGTGATCCCTTGTGCCTACGAGGGAGGGATCCCATGACCCACGCGCAGAGCCGCGACGCACTCATCTTGACCTACTACCCGATGGTCTACCGGGTCGCGCGGCGGATGGCCGCCCGCTACCCCAGCTCGGTTGAACTCGACGATCTCGTCAGCATCGGAACGATGGGACTGATCGACGCCGCCGAGCGGTATGACGAGAAGATCTGCAACAGCTTTGCCGGCTACGCCCGGATCCGTGTCCAGGGCGCCATCGTCGATGCCCTGCGCAAGGCCGACTGGGTGCCGCGCTCGGTCCGCAACCGCGCCCGGAACATCCACGCCGCCAAGGCCAACCTGGAGCTGCGGCTCGGCCGTGTGCCCACCCGGGACGAGCTCGCCGGTGAGCTGGACATGGACGTGGACACGCTCGAGACGTACCACCGCGACGCCAACATCCTCACGCTCGTGTCGATGGAGGAGTCCCGCGCCGAGTCCGACCAGCGGATCGCCGACACCCTGCAGTCCGAGACCGACAGCCCGGCCCTCGTCGCCGTGCACCAGTCGGTTCGCGACCGCGTCGCCGCCGCGATCTCCGACCTGCCGGATCGCGACCAGACCATCGTGAGCCTCTACTACTACGAGGATCGCAGCTTCAAGGAGATCGGCAACCTGCTCGGCGTGACCGAGTCCCGGGTCAGCCAGCTCCACAGCCGCATCAAGCGGCGGCTGCGCGAGGCCCTGCACGGCCAGGACCTCACGATCGCGGCCTGACGTCGGGTCCTGGCAGCCTGTGCTGCCAAGCCAGCACGGTGAGCCCCCGCCGAGCTTGATCGGCGCCGCCGACGTCGGACGCTGCGTCAAACCACGCGAAGGACACCTGCTCCCACTCGATCCGCCTTCGGCGTTTCTCATGGCGGTATCATTCGCGCGGCTTGCCTTGCTACGGCCCCTTCGGTCGCCCCACTGCGTGGGACGATCTCGGCGTTCTAGCAGACCTCCGGTCCGCTACGCGACCCGACGGTCCGCTAGAGGCAGCGCGACACCTTGCGGGCAGCAGCGGGATCGTCGAAGACCAGCTCTTCGACGCCCTCGCTCGCCTTCCCTCGAGCACAGATCCGCTCGCCGTTGACCTCGACGCACGGGTGGAACCGCGTGCCGTCGGGAGGGTGTTGTCCAGAGGCGCGGAACCGGCAGGTGATGCCCTCATCGCGCAGGTCGGCCGCGACCACGAAGTTGGCGATCCGGAAGTCCGAGAAGCCCGCGACCCCGTCCCGGTAGGCAGCGAGGGTCTTCGTCGTGGGTACGAGCGGGCGCAGGTCGATGCGGGTCGCGTCGACCGTGCGCGGCACGCAGATGCTGGTCTTGTCGGGCACCTGGGCGATGATCCGTCCCTCCAGGTCCTTCTGGCTCCAGACCACGTCCACCTCGACCGTGTGGTCGGTGCACTGGCCAAGCCCCTTGCCCAGCTGGCGGACCAGGTTCTCGCGACCGAAGAAGCCCTGATGCAGACTGCCCACCGTCGTGAAGCGCAGCTGGATGGGCACGGCCTCGCCGGCGTTCACCTGCAGCACCGAGCTCGAGCTTCCCGAGCCCTCGTCGGGCGTCTCGGGGTCCGGCGCGCCGGGACCGCCAACGACCGGCTCGTCGGGAAGCGGATCGACCGGGGCGGGGGTGGCGCCCGAGCAGGCCGCCAGCAGCAGGGCGACGACCAGACCCGAGCCGACCCGCGAGCTCACCGCCGGCGCTCGCCGCCGGGGGGGCGCCGATCCTCGATGAGGCCGTGGCGCCGCTTGACGTCGCGCAGGGCGTCGCGCAGGGCGATCTCGTACTCGACCGTGCCCTGCTTGACGTTCTTCACCTTGGAAGCCGCCTCCTCACGCAGGGCCTCCTCATCCACGTCGTAGCCGCGGAGCACCTCGATGACCTTCTTGTACATCGCGTCGTCCTCGGCGTAGACCTCCTCGACGAAGCGACTGATCATCAGGTTCTCGATGAACTGCCGGGCGAGGAAGCGCTCGACGTCATCGCCCATCGGGTGGTCCATCTCCTCGGCAACGGCCTTGCGGGTGCGGCCATACTCCCCGTAGGGCAGGTTGCGCCGGGCCATCTGGTCCTTGACCGAGCGGCGCAGGTCGCCGTCACGGCGGAGGAACTCCTCCATGATCGCGACCAGGTCCTGCTGGGCCTCCTCGAGGTCGTTCACCTCGATGTCGCCGGTGGAGGTGAGGCTGACGATGGCTTCCCGCGCGATCTCGGGGACCTTGGCACGGTAGAGCTTCATGGGGGGGCTCCGGTACGGCTAGAAGGTGGCGGCGACGCCGACCTGGGCGCGAAGGGCGTTCCAGCCGAAGGCGTCACGGCGGGCATCGATGCCCGGGGTCGCCGCCTGGAGGGCGGCATCGGGCAGGAAGGCGACGCTGTAGCCGATCTCCACATCCACTTCCAACGCGTCGGACACGGGCACCGCACCGCCCAGGTAGACGTCCACCATCGGCGTGATCGCGGTGGCGTACGGATCGCGGTTGTTCGGGTCGTCGAGGTCGTTCTGTGCGGGGTCGAGCAGGAAGGTCGTGTCGACGCCGGAGTCGGACGGTCCGAACGAGTGCCAGGTGGCGACCCAGGCGCCGCCGACGCCCAACCCGAACATCGGGTCGAAGGGCAGCTCGTCCTCCACCCGGCCCTCGAGGCCCACCGCAAGAGAGGCCGCGGTGAGCATCGACCAGTGGTCGCTGGACGTGATCCGAATGGGCTCACCGCCGTTGGTGGCGGCCCAGGACACCTGGTCCGAGCCGACCCCCATGTCCGCGCGCAGGGCGGCCCGCAGGTAGGCTCCCGGAACCAGCTGCACCCGCACCGGCACCGTCAGCGACGGACCGGGCGAGTACGACGTGGCATCGCCGGACGTAGGATCGGGCAGGTCCATGGAGACGCCGACCTGCGCACCGATGGACACATCGGCGGCGAGGGCGGGAGCTGGGACCAGGAGGAGAGCGAGTAGGCGCATGTTCATCCCCGAGCAGGCGCGACGGGGCATACGTTAGCGCCAGCGGGGCTGGCGTGCGACGCAGGATCAGGCGTGGGCCAGATCCTGCAGCGCCTGCTCGTCCAGGATGATGACGCGCTTGGACTCGGTCTGGATGAGACCGTCCTTGCGCAGGTCCAGGATCGCGAAGCTGACGGTCTCGCGGGTGGCGCCAATGAGGGAGGCCATCTCGCGGTGGGTCAGCTTGAGGTTGACGATGACGCCACGGCTGTCTCGCACGCCGAAGTCGTCCGTGAGGTCCATGAACAGCGACGCGAGGCGCGCGTGGGCCGTCTTGAACAGCAGATCGCCGACCCGGCGCTCCAGGCGCTGGTTGCGCTTGGCGACGAGGCGCGCGAGGCGCAGCCCGAGATCTGCGTTGCGGCGGATGAGCGCCACGAAGTCGTCCCGGGTGAGCGCGTACAGGGTGGTGTCGTCGTACGCCTCGGCGGCCTCTTCGCGGGGGCCGGGAGTGAACACCGCGCCCTCGCCGATGAGATCGTCCTTGGTGAAGAAGCCCAGCGTGAGCTCGCGGCCCTCCTCGGTGACGCGGCTCACCTTCACGATGCCGCTGCGGACGAAGTAGACGCGGTCAGCGTCCTCGCCGACCTGCCAGAGAGGCTGCTTGCGGCGGAGGCTGATCACCTCGACGCGCCCCTCGAGCCAGTCGATCTCGGCCTCCGGGAGTGCCGAGATCACCGGATTGTTGCGGAAATACCAGGCCTTGTTCCTGCGCATGATCGCCCCTCTGGGTAGTGGCCCCGCCCCGGGCCGTTTCTGTCTAGCTTTGGTTGCTCACTACGTAGTCCACAATCCGGACCCGGGTAGTCCGTTTTTGTTTGCGCTGAGCGAAGACCCGCCGAAAAGACCCATTTATACCTGGCTACACGGACCCCGTAATCAAACATACAACGTGAACAAAACCTGTGCAAGCAGTGCAGCGGTTGTTCAGATGCTGTTCGGTCGATCGGCCGTCGGGTGGACGTTCCGGCGAGGGGCTCAGGGGTCTCCGGACAATCGCAGCACGACACCCTTGACGCGGATGGGCGGACGGTTAGACCCGCGGACGCTTCGGCTGGGTAGCTCAGTTGGTTAGAGCACACGGTTCATACCCGTGGTGTCGGCGGTTCGAGTCCGCCCCTAGCCACCAACATCCTTCGCTCGCCTTCGACACTCGTGGTCGGAGGCGAGCGAAGTCGCTCAGGGGATCGGCCCTCGACGATGTCGTGAAATCCGAGCCGCGTGACAGGTGTTGACCGGTCGCACCTTCACATCCCGGATGCAAACGACACCCCGTGACCCGGTCCGGGACTCGCGTACCGGTTACCCGCCCATCCGCTAGCTGTACGCCCCCCCCAACGGCGGACGATCCCTCGAGCCCAGAGGACGACGATGATGCGCCTGATGAGCCCCACCCTCCGCGCTTCCCTGTTCCTCGCGCTGCCGGCCGCGATGGTCGCAGTCGCGGCCCCCGCACTCGGCGCCGACGCCCCGGAGGAGATCGAGGTCGTCGACTCGAAGCCCGCGGCCAAGCGACCCTCCAAGCCATCCCTGCGGCTGAACATGGAGAAGCTCCCCGAGATCAACCTGCAGAGCCGGGTCATCGACTTCCCGACCGGCCTGCGGTTCATCATGCAGTCGGACCAGAGCCACCCCTACGTCAGCGTGTTCACCGTGGTCGACCACGGCGCCGGTGACGATCCCGAGGGCAAGAACGGCACCGCCCACTTCGTCGAGCACACCTGGTTCCGCTCCGAGCACGGCGATCTGCCGCCGATCATGGACGTCATCCAGGACCTGGGCACCCAGTTCAACGCCACCACCCGTCCGGACACGACCGACTTCCGCACGGTCGCCAGCTCCGAGTACCTCCCGGTGCTCATGCGCCTCGAGTCCCTGCGCCTGACCGAGCCCTACATCGGCATGAGCGAGGAGGAGGTCGAGACCGAGCGCGAGGTCATCCGCAACGAGTGGCGCCGCCGCAACGAGCAGAGCTCGGCGCTGGTCTTCGACTACCTGCTCAAGAGCGTCTTTCCCCAGGGCCACCCGTACGCCAACCGGGAGACCAACGAGTCGCTGGACAACATCGATCTGGCCACACTGCAGGGCTACTTCGACGACCACTACAAGCCCGAGAACACGACGATCGTCGTCATCGGCGACTTCGACCAGGCCGAGGCGCGCTCGCTGATCTTCAGCAACTTCGACCTGTCGGTGCTCGACCCCGATCTGAAGCCCGAGCACCTGATCCGCTACCCGAAGCCGGGTGTGGAGAACCCCGACCCGGAGAACCCGGACCACTGGCTCACCGACGCGATGGACCCCCGCAACGCGGACCGTCCCTACCCCGAGCCCGACCCGACCAAGCGCAAGCCGCGGGTGACCGAGAACACCCCCTACCCGCCGCTTCCGATGCCCCCCAACCTCGACGAGATCCCCGAGTACGAGGCGGCGGTCGACAACCAGATCGTCGGCGTGGGCTGGGCCATGCCGGGCGCCTACCGCGGCCACGACACCGAGATGCAGGCGCTGGCCCAGGCCGCGTCCATCTACATGAACCAGAAGCTCTTCAGCATGAACATGCTGGACTACGGCGACACGAAGCGCGGCCTCACCGGCGTCGGCTGCTTCGTGCAGCCCATGAAGATGCACTCCATCTTCGCCTGCTTCGCCGAGGTGACCGACACCAAGCGCTGGAAGGACCCCAAGCGCGTCGGTGACCTGATGGTCGACCAGCTGCCCGAGCTGTGGAACCCCGAGCGCGCCCAGCTCAACGAGGTCCTGTTCAGCCGCGCCAAGCTCGAGCAGATGGCCTACGTCTTCCGGTCCCTGGACACGGTCGCCATCCACTTCGGCGGCCGCGGCGAAGACATCGGCTTCCACGCCCACCAGACCGGCAGCGTGACCTACCACTCGGACGCCATCAACGACGTCAGCTCGCTCGACTTCCAGAAGGTCTCGCAGCTGGCGTACGAGCACCTCGAGCGCGATCGCGCGGCCTACGTCATCATCAACCCGATCCCCGAGTCCGAGGTCGACAAGACCGCCGAGACGTCGTCCTACCACGGCGCGAGCGAGGGCGACGCGGTCATCAACGCGTCCGACGCCCTCGCCGAGGTGACGGAGGAAGACGTGATCTCGGCCTACGTGAAGCCCGACCTGGGCGCCCTGGTCGACAAGCGCCTTGCCAACGGCATGCGCGTCGTCATCCTCCCCCACGGCGAGTCCCCGCTGGCCCAGGCGACCCTGCTCCTCGGCGGTGGCAACGACGTCGGCGAGGTCGGCATGCACAACCTCGCCGGACGCTTCGCCGCGGACGACTGGTACGACGGCCGCTCCGGCAACGACCCCCTCCAGATCGCGGCCGAGCGCACCGGCGCCCAGTGGGGCAGCAGCCGCTTCGCCGCGGACAGCTACGCCTACCACAACGCGTCTGGCGTGCGCGTCCCCGCCTCCAACCTGGACGGTGCGCTGTGGATGATGCGCGAGGGCGTCGAGACCCTGCGACCCGACTTCAACGGCAAGGGCACCTGGGCCAAGAAGCAGGTCGAGTCGATGGGCAAGAACTTCCACAGCCGGGCCTGGCACATCAGCGACATGAGCCAGCGGCACCTGTACCCGGACAGCCCGCATGACTGGCCGCTGCAGTGGGACACCGTCCAGAACTACGTCGACATCTCGCCGTCCGACGCCAAGGCCTACCAGCACCGCATCGTGCAGCCCAAGAACGCGACCCTGGTCATCGTCGGCAACGTCGACAAGGACGAGACCCTGCGCCTGGTGGTCGACTACTTCGGCGGCTGGGAGAACCCGGCCGACGTCGAGCTGGGCCCGGTCACCGTCCCCGAGCCGCCCGCCATGGCCGAGGGCTCGAAGGTGCTGGTGTTCGACAACCCCAAGCGCACCCAGACCCAGGTCAGCTACGAGTGCCGGCTCCACACCGAGGGCGTGCAGGACATCCAGGCCACCTCCGTGCTGTCGAACCTGGTGTTCGACCGCACCTTCAGCCAGCTGCGGGTCAAGGAGGGCCTGGCCTACAGCCCCGGCGGCTTCGCCAGCGCCTCGCCCAACGGCACCGCGCAGCTCACCTTCAGCAGCCTGGCGGTCAACTCCGGCGTCGGTCGCACCCTCGAGTTCTTCCGGGACTTCACCCAGAAGATCGAGGACGGCGGCATCGATGACGAGGTCCTCACCCGGTACAAGCTCCGCCGCGCGCGCAGCCACGGCGTGCAGGCCCAGTCCACCAGCCAGATGACCGGCAAGCTGGTCAGCGTGCTGCGCTGGGGCCAGCCCTGGTCCATGCTGACCGACGCCGGCGAGGACATCGCCAGCGTCGACGCTGCCACCCTGCAGCGCATGGTCAACGGCTGCAACAGCCGGGCCATCGCCACCCTCGAGGGCCCGGCGGACGTCATCACGCCCCAGCTCGAGGAGCGAGGCATCGCGTACGAGGTCGTGGACTACAAGGCCCGCGGCGACGAGCTCCACGAGAAGTTCGACCCCAAGGGCTACAAGAAGTACGCGAAGAAGCGGGCGAAGGACGAGAAGAAGAACAAGGACACCGACGAGGCCGAGACCACCGACGGCTCCGCCGACAGCGAGTAGTCCAGCCGCAGCGCGAGCAAGAAGCCGCCTTCCCGGCCGGGAAGGCGGCTTTGCTGCTCAGGGAACGGTCGGTGCGGAGGGGGGATCATGGAAGGAGGCGCGCGGTGTGCCCTGCCCCCACCACGAAGGCACGGAGACCCGGAGGGCCACGGAGGAGGGAGGGGCCAGGCGGAGAGCGTCGTCTGGCGGTTGGGGTCAGAGGGGACTGGTGAACTCGTCTCCGCCCTGACGTGCGTCCTCTCGGCCGGATCACCTCCGGCACGTCAGCCCAGAGGCAGAGCGATCGTCCGGAACAGGCCTTGGAAGCCATCAAATCCAGACAGCCACCTGCACGAGGCCCGGCCCACCTCTCCCCTCTCCGTGGCCCTCTGCGCCTCCGTGCCTTCGTGGTGAGGGTGCGGCTCGACCCGCGCCGTCCCACTCCCCTCGCCCCGCCTCGACGGGTCTCGACTCCCACTCGCGCTCACTACCGCGTCCCATCCAGCGCCCGCTCGACCCGCTCGAGCGCGTCCAGCACGGGCTCGGCGTAGACGCTGTCCGGGTAGTCGCGCACGAGCGCGACCAGGATCTCTCGGGCCTCGCCCAGCGCTGCGGTGCGCTCGGAGCCGGTGAGGCGTACGCCGCGGGCGAACCAGCGCCCGGCGAGCTCGCGGCGAGCATACACATGAGCGTCGACCGCCTCGGTCCAGAACGGCTGCACCCGAGGGTCGTCGCGGACCGGACCGAGCACCCGGATGGCGTCATCGGGCCGACCCGCGCGCAGGGCGGTGCGCCCGGCCGCCAGCCGCTCCTCGACCGTGGACACCAGCGCCCGACGGTCCGCCCGCCAGCCCGCGTCCACCACCGGTGGCTCGATGAGGCCCTCGTCGAGGAGCCGCTGCACCAGCGCCTGCCTGGACTCGGGGTCGAGCTCGGCGAGGGCGTCCCAGGCGCGCTCCTCGGGGGGCACCACCCGGACCTCCATCACGCCCGGCGGCGACTCGCCGGCGGTGGGCGACTCGGGCCCGGGCTCGACCGCCTGCGCCGAGCCGCAGCACAGCACCAGGAGCAGGGCGATCACAGCTCGTCCCAGACCGAGGGGCGATCGCGGAGCGACTCCAGCATCTCCCGCCGACGACGGGCCCGATCGGCGGCCTCGGTGGTGGAGGGCGCGATGCGGACCGGGCGCGGCACCGCCTCGAAGATGACGTCATGCACCGGGCGAGCGGCGCGGGGCGGGGCGAGGATGGAGAACTCGGCGCTCTCCTCCGGCTCACCCTCGTCGATGCCGTTCACCGCTTCGCCGTCGGGGTCGGGACTGGCGACCAGCGCAGCGTCCTCCAGCGGCAGGCCCCGCTTGGCGTCGACCGCGAGCCGGGTCAGTCCCGCGTCGTCCTCCAGCGCCCAGCCGTCTTCTGGTGGGGACACGTCCGGCCGGCCCAGGAGATCCGCGCTGGCGAGGCCCTCGGCGGTGGCAATCCAGGGAGGCAGGGCACCGCTCGCACCGGCGAGCAGGATCCGCTTGTTGCGCATGGGGCGGTTGTCGTCGTAGCCGACGTAGGCGCCGATGACGTAGGCGCGGGCCGGGTCGAAGCCATCCTCCCAGCGAGGCACGGCCCCCAGGAAGGCGGCGTTCTTGAAGTCGTTGGTCGTGCCAGTCTTGCCCATCGCAGGCACCGGCGAGCCGTTCAGCAGGATGGCGTGCTTCGCCCGACGACCCGTGCCGTGCTGCACGACGTTGTGCAGGATGTCCGCCGTCATCTGGGCGGTCTGATGCCCGGCCACCTCGCGTGCTTCGGGCTCGGCCCGGTAGATCACCCGGTCGTCCACGTCCCGGATCTCGGCGATGAGCAGGGCAGGGTCGGCCGGCGAGTCCACGGTCTTGCTGGACAGGACCGCGCCCGGCTGCTGGGCGCTGCCGGGGAAGCTCCACGCCTGGCCGCTGACGAGTCCGCCGTAGACCGACGTCGCCTCCTCCAGGGTGATCTCGCTGGCGCCCAGCGGGAGGGACAGGACCGGCTTGATCTCGCTGCGCACCCCGTACTGCCCGGCCAGCTGGGACACGTAGCGGAGCGCGAGCAGCACCCGGAAGTCCTGGTGCCAGTAGAGCAGGTCGGGGTCGTACAGGTCGACGTCGCCCTTGGTCTCGAGCAGGGCCCGGCGGCGCTCCATGGCCCGGTCGATCTGCTCGAGCGTGCCCACGTGCAGGCGATCATCGAGCAGCACCCCCGACCAGGCGGCCAGCTGGTCCCGAGGCTCGGGCTCGGGCTCGGGCTCCGCGCGCTTGTTGCCGCCGAACAACGAGCCCAGCGACTCCAGCAGGCCCTTGCGATCGCGTGGCGCGTCGACCGGCGCGGACCCACCGGATCCCCCCGGAACGAGCAGGGTCTCCACCGTCAGCTCGGGCAGCCCGAGCGCGGCGGCGTCGGGCCGGACGTAGCCCTCGGGCAGGTCCCCACAGGCGACCTGGATCCCCTTCTCCCCGACCAGCACGGACAGATCGGCGACCTGGTCCGGCTCGGGAGCGCGCCGGCTGCGCACGGCCTCGGCGAGCACGTCGTACTGGGGCTCGCAGCGCTCGGCGAGCTCGGCGAGGTGCTGGTAGGAGTTGGCGAGGGCGCGGACCCGGCGAGCGCGCTCCCGGCCGCCCGCGGCACGGACCCGTCCGAGCTCGCGCTGGTGGCCCCAGCCGTAGAGCAGGGACGACAGGGAGAGTTCGTCCTCGGGGTGGTCGGTGAGCGCGAGCCCACCGAGCACGTCGTGGCGCGCCTGCAAGAAGAGCGCCTCGTCGACCCGCCCACGGGTCGGCAGCACGCCCGCCTGCTGGATCCGCAGCCGGTAGGCCTTGTCGTCCTCGCCCTCGCGCCGGGCCAGGTCGAGAGCCTCCGCCAGAGTGCGCACGCGCTCGGCCTCGAGCTTGTCGGTCAGGTGGTAGAGCAGCCAGATGCTGGCGAGGTTCTCGGAGTTCACGCCCGCCCAGGACATGGACACCACCGGCTCGGGCTCGTGGTCCGGACGCGGGTAGTAGAACGTGGTGCTGAACGGGAAGACGTTGCGCCGGTTGTCCAGCGGGTCGTCCGGCCGCCAGCCCAGCTCCAGGGCGGCGTGGTAGACGAGCGGCTTCCAGGTCGAGCCGAACTGGCGCAGGGCCGTGGCGCGGTTGAAGTTGCGGTTGTCGTTGCCGCCGACCATGGCGCGCATCTGGCCATCCTCGAGCACGACCACCGAGCCCTGAAGCTCCGGACGCACCTCGAGATCGCACACGGCGCCGTCCTTGCCGACCTCGCGCACGCTGACCCAGACGACGCTGCCCGGCACGAGCTTCTTGCCGAAGGCGTCGACGTCGTCGCCGGGGAGCTTGGCGTAGCGGTTGCCGACCCGGCCGCGCTCCGCGGCGACCGCCACCCGGATCAGCCCGTCCCGGTCGACCCGGCAGGTGTGTCCCCCACCCAGATCGAGGTCCAGCACCATGCGCTTGTCGACCACCGGGTGAGCGAGCACGCGGGCCAGACGGAACTCGTGGGCACGGGGCTCGTGGTAGGGGTCGTGCCGGGGTCCCCGGCTGTCGTCACGGATGAAGTCCTCGGCGGTGAGCCCCTCCATCCACGCGCCGACCTCGGTCAGGTGGTGCCACAGGCCGTACGTCGCCTCGCGCTGGGCGTCCGGATCGAGGGTGGTGATGACCTTGAGGCCCGCGCGGGCGGGATCCTCGATGCCAGCCGCCTTGAGCACCTCGTCGAACGGCGCCTCGGACAGGCGATCGCGGACCTCGTCGAGCACGGCGCTGCTGTCGTAGCGGAATCGCCCCCGCGCAAAAGGCAGCTCGAAGCCTTCATCCAGTAGACGCTGCGCCTCGGTCTTCCAGGCCCGCACCTGGCGCAGGCGCGCCTCGTGGGCCTCCGCCTCGGTCCGCGCGGAAGGCACGGGCCAGGGGCCGACCAGGTTCTCCTCCTTCTCCGCCACGATCCTGCGCAGCACGTAGCGGGTGCGATCGTAGGCGCGCTCGCGGCTGGCCTGCTGGCGCTCGGGATCGCCGAGGAACGGGTCGTAGCGGCCCGGCCCCTTCACCAGACCGGCCAGGAACGCCGCCTTGACCAGGTCCTCTCCGGCCTTCTCGTCGTCCGTGCGGGTGCGCAGGTCGGAGACCGGCTCGTCGAAGAAGTAGCGGGTGGCGATGCCGAGGCCGCGCCCGTTGCCGGAGACGTGGAACTGGTTCGCGTAGAAGGTCAGGATCTCGGACTTGTCGTAGTGGGCCTCGAGGCGCAGGGCGTTGACCAGCTCCGTGCCCTTGGCCTTCCAGGACCGGTCGGGCCGGTAGTACAGGTTCTTCGCCGTCTGCTGGGTGAGCGTCGAGCCGCCGGACACCGTGCGACCAGCGACCGCGTTGTCGCGCAGGGCGCGGATGACGTGCTTGGGGGCGACGCCGTGGTGCGACCAGTAGGAGCCGTCCTCGGCCGCAACCAGAGCAGCCACGTAGGCAGGCGGCATCTCCTCCCAGGGCACATACTGGCGGTGCTCGTCCTCGAAGAAGACGCCGATCCGCGTGGTGCCGTCCCGGTAGTAGACCGGCGACTCCTGCGCGATGATGCTCATCACGTGGCTGCGCTCGAGGTGGGGACCGGGGTCGACGATCACGTGCTGTCGGTAGAGCCAGCCGAGGATGGCGCCGCCCACCACCAGCAGCAGCAGCCCGATCCCCGACAGCACCAGCAACAGGCGCAGCGCCCGCACCCACCAGCGGCGGCGAGGCTTCGGGGTCTCTTCGGTCGCGTCCATGAACGTCACTCCAGCATGCACGGCACCCTGTTGCGAGAACCGCGCCAACCCCCGACGAGCCCGAGCGGGCCGGGGTTCGCCACAGGCATAGCCTGCGATGGCGCGCCCGGGTGGAGGTGCGTTCGGCGCCCGCGTCCCTCGGAGACACACATCACAGCACCCGATCTGCAAATCCGAGCAGCAGCACCACCCTTGACGCCCCCAGCGCGCCCGTTAGATGCGCGCCGCTACATCGCTGGCGCCATACCCAAGTGGTCTAAGGGAACGGATTGCAAATCCGTGATTCCCGGGTTCGAATCCCGGTGGCGCCTCTTCTGAAACCCAGGCTTCGGCCTGGGTTTCTTTGTTGGCGGGTCCGAGTTCCGAGTTCCGAGTTCGAGCGCGAAGTCGTGTTGCTTCGGGCAGGTCGGTGGCGGGGCGGTCTCTGGTCTCTGGTGTCTGGTCTCTGGGCCCAGAACGCCGGAGATCGACGAGCGTCCGGGTGCGGACGAAGCCCCCCTGTGCTGCGTCCAGGGACACGGCCTCCGGCCTCCAAGGCGGTCCCTGGTCTCTGGTCTCTATGCCCAGAACGCCGGTGATGGACGACCGACCGGGTACGGGCGCAGCCCCTCGGAGCTGCGCCCAGGGACACCGCCTCCGGCCGCCAAGGCGTGACGGGTCACCGTGCACGAGGCCACGCAGTCCTCGGCTCGGACCCCCGCTCGGAGCAGGCCCCAGAGACCAGCGACCAGAGACCGCCCCGCCACTCCCTCGCCCGCAGCAACGCAACTCACGCCAGCCAGACTCGAAACTCGAAACTCGAAACTCGAAACTCGAAACTCGAAACTCGCCCCGCCACCCCCTCCCCCGCAGCACCGCGACTCCCGTGAGCAGATCGCCCGCCCCCTTCTGTGTCACCCCCTGCAACTTCCACCACCCACGCTGGACCTCGGCGAGGCGTGTGAGTAGCCAGAAGCATCCCGGGGAACGCGTGCACCGACGCCTCACATCGACCGCGCCGATGCCGGTGGTCGCGCTCGCGACCGCCGCCGCCCTCTCGCTCGCCTCCCCCACCCTCGCCGCCGAGC
>MDTC01008778.1_pt1 | contig 29835 bp, 15 predicted proteins | sample 811181 | NCBI WGS metagenome assembly MDTC01 (sample SAMN05326644, study PRJNA326480) | marine metagenome | isolation source: seawater | place: Pacific Ocean: North | collected 2011 | reverse complement strand
ATCTAACGAACCCCAGCCTTCGTCAATAACAAGGAAATTAGAACGAGGAAGACTACTTACATTGATAAGTGCTACACGCATAGCAATACTGCTTATGAATCGTTCCATACCACTACACATTTCTAATGGCCAATGACGATCCTCGTAAGTTATCTTTGAGTAAATGTGTTTTCCATCCATTTCAAGATTCATACCAAAATCAACAATTTGAGAAAGTATATTATTAACTTCACTTTCAATACTAGGAATAGTTTTAGAAATTAACTCGTATGAAATGCCATCACGTTTAACAGCATCAAGATAAAGTTCATATCCTCTTTTCTTTCTTTCATATCCCTTTGCTTCTTCTATTGATGCAAGCACATCTTCGTGTTCTTTTTCAACAATTTTAACTTCACCGAAAAGAGTTTGAAGTTTTTCAGTTTCTTTATTTGCGATTACATTTACACCCGTAAGATTATTTTGCAAAGCATCTACTTCAATTTGTAATGATTTATTAAATTCAATAATATCTTTACATTCATAATATTCTTTTATACTCTTTTCATTTAAAACTATATCTTTATCAAGTGCATCTATCATACTAGATAATGCTAAAATCTTTGAATCAGTTTGATTTATTTCATAAGTAAGTTGAGTTATTTCTGATTTTAAATTGTTAAACAACTCATATTCAGATTCAACATTTTTATGTATATCTAATTTCTGTTGTAAATTATTTTTTTGCTTTACTAATTCATCTGCGTCTGCTTTATCTGAATCAAGTTCTTTTTTAGTTTTTTCTGCACTTTCAATTAAATTTTTTGAATTGTTAACACAATATTTACAATTAGGATCATAATCGTGATTATCATAGTGCTTTAATTTATCAAGTTTTGCATTAACCGATGTTCTTAATACAGCAAGATCTTTATCTACTAAATTTATATTTTCACGAATTTGCAGAACTTCTACATATGTTTTATCCACACCTTCAAGTTCATTCATCTTTTTAAATTTTATAGATTTTTCCGTTGATAACTTTTTTTTCTTATCAGACTCGGATGAACGATTTTCCTTTGCAACTTCAATTCGTTCTTTTAAATTCTTTTTATTAAATTCTAGTTTATCGATGTCAACAGATGATTCATCAAAAGAACAATTTTTGAATTGTGAGTTTTTATCGGCAAGTTCTTTATTAAGTTTTTTTTGTTTTAGCAAAGCAACATTAGTTTTACTATCCTGTTCATTATATTGATTTTTAATATTTTCTAGTTTTTCACCTACTTCATTTAAAGTTTCATCAAAATCTTCACGATTAAATCTTTTAAGAAGTGCATTTATTTCTTTTATATCTTCTGATGCCGTTGAGTGAAGTTGATCAAACATATCAATCCCCATAAATTGAGCAAGCAAATCTTTTCGTTCACTTTGACTTTTATCAATAAAAATTGCATTATTATTTTGCAAACTTAGTGTTGTTAAAACAAAGTCATCGTAAGAACCAACATGATCACGAATAATAGCATTTGTTCCGGCTCTTTGTTCTCCGTTTAAGGATATTGTTTGTCCTTCATCATCGTGCTTCCAAAAATCTACTGCTACTGTTACATCTCCATTTTTTTTCGTATTTGCAGTTCTTTCTATGAAATAATTTACACCTGAGATTTCAAAATTTAGTTTACAATAAAACGAGTCTGTTTGTGTATTGAGAACATGGGCAGCTTTGAATGCACGATCACATTTGTCAAACAAACAAAAACTCAATGCACTCATTACACTACTTTTACCACTTGCATTTGAAGCAAACAAACCCATTACACTTTTCATATTTGAAAAATCTATTACATTTCCTTCTCCGTAACTGAACATATTGCCGAATTCAAACTTCTTTGGTTTCCAAATACAATTTCTTAAAACTTCTTTTACTACTAACTTTTCATTTATTTCTTTGTTAATATCAAGAGCAGTTTTTATTTGTTCGTCATCTACTACAAAGTTTCTACGAAGATAATCTTCTATTAATTCATTTTGAACTTGAATTGTAGTAATATCTCCAAAATCAAATTTATTATCACGATCATACTTTTTTGCTTCTGAAATAGCATCACATCTTGTTACATTTAAATCACTAATATTAGTTTGTTTTCTGATTTCGGCAATTATTTCTTTAGTTTCAGTTGCCGTTGTATTGTAAACTTTTACTCGCAATCTTGCTTTTTTGGGCAATGCACTTAGATCACTAACACATTTTCCATCCTGTACTACAATTGTGTAGTATCCATAATCGTTATGAACTTCGTGGTGAGTGTGACTTTGTTTATTTAAATCCCATAAAACATAACCATGACCAATTGGTTTTTCACCGTGATTTTGTTGTATCATACTTCCAGAATAAACTACAACTGGTTTATTCTTATTGTGTCGTTTTACTTTTATATATGTTTCTTTATCTTCCATTTGTAACAATTTTTAAAATTTCAGCACCCACGTCGGCATCACTTAAAAAGGGACTCAGATGAACATGATCTTGATTAGGAAAATACATATTAGGTCCTAAAAATGGAATTCTACTTTCGAGATTACTTAAATCACCTCCATTTTGTTGCCAAACCACTCCTTTAGGACCAAACATCTGATGAATATAGTCAGTTGTAATTATAGTTTTTATTCCAAGTGCCGATGCCATATTTGTGAGACATCCCTCAGAACCAATTACAAAATCACAATTTTTTATTAAACTTGCAGTAAATGTAAACTTACTTGTTGAATTGATAGTAGGATATCTTTTAGAAATTGTATCTTCAAGACCCAAAGCAAATAAAATTACTCTTGGGTGATGTTCCATGCAATTAATTATATCAAAGGTATTTCTTGTTTTTTGACCATAACCAAAACCAGTTTCTCCTCCAATAGCATTATTGTATTCGTCTTCAGTAAATAAAAAACTTTTTTTGTGCCAATCCATTTGGTATCCAACTTTTATTATATCAGATTTCCAATCTCCAATATTTTTCAATTCAGACATACTTTTTTCAATAGAATAATCAAGAACTTGGTTAGTAAAAATTTCAAAGGTATCGTCGAAGTTTTTAATTTCGCACATTTTTTGAAATTGAGAAGTTATTGATTCATACGGATTTAGTGTGAAATTTTCAGGAATTAAATTATATATAATGTCATAGTTTTTTTCACTATCCATAAAAAAAACTTTATCTATATAAGGATTACAATCTAATAGTTCAAGTGGTTGTAAATAATTTATATCAAAATGAATTTCACATATTTTGTTTTGCTTTATTTTTTTAGCAACACTACTTGCAAGAAGAATGTCACCAATGTGAATGTTTCTACACTTTACAAGTATTTTATTCATCAACCACACTCCAACCATCAAGTTTGTATTTATCTATATTGCTTTCTGCTATAAATTTATGCTCAGTTTGATATTCTTGTAAAACTTGATATTTGTGTATATCACCAAGCATAACAATATCATATCCATCAAACATACTTAAATCAATATCACCACCCATAACAACATAACCAACATCAGTACGACTTCGTTTTACTGCTCCGTGATAAACTGCTATTTTTGTTTTTATAGAAGTGTCATTGATGTCAAGACCACGAACATAATTACTAGAATCATCCAATATACTAAATACACTTACTACAACATCTCCTATTTTATATAATCCACTGTTTTTAAGATAAAACAAATTTTCATCATCCATCATATCCATTATAGGTGACAATACGTCAAGACGATCAGGATTGTTTAAATTACAATCGTGATTTCCTGCAATTACAAGTGTAGGGTGTAACTTAGAACACTCACGAAGAAACGATGAAATTTGATGAATAAGTTCAGGACTCATTTCTGTTTTTGCATGAGCAATATCACCACCTATAAAAATAATAGCATTATCATAATTATCTTCTTTAACTTGATTATAGAAGTTTTCAAAAACCTGAGAATATTCTGTGTGACGTTTTACATTTCGGATATGAATATCTGCGAGATGATATACTTTTTCAACATTTCTTAAATCTGATTTTAACTCATGCATAACTTTTGTTTCATTAACTCACCAAAATCAAGTAGTTTGGTATTTTTTATTTTAGTAATAACTCGTTGGAATCCTAAATCAGAAGCATCTTCATTTTCCATTCTGACTAATCTCACTTTAATATTTTCTTTCATAAGTGACTCTGACATACTCATAGCATTTTTATATGCGTCATTGTCCAATACAATTGTAATTTCTTTTACATCATGCTCTATGAGTTTCAATTTTAACTTGTTTGGAATATTTTTACCAAGCAAAGCAATAGCATTTCTTCTTATTGCCATAGCATCAAATACACCTTCGCAAAAAATAATTGGTTCTTCGTAGTTTATTTGATTTTCAAAAACAACTACATCTTTACTAACTGGTGGATTTTTATATTTAAGATACGCAGATCCTGTGTAGTCTCTTGCAAGAAAGTAATTTAGTTTATTATCACAATCATATGATGGAACGATGATACGACCACCATAATCTCCATCTGAACAATATCCTATATCGTATCGTTCAATATCGTATGATTGTATATTTCTTTTTTTTAAATAATTTAATGCTTTTGTGTAATCCAATTCACTTCGGTATTCACTTAATTTTTTATATTCATAAGGTAAAGAAATAAATTGTTTTTCGGTATCTTCGGTTTTAGTATTCTTGGGTAATTTTACTATTTTTGATAATTCGGTAAAATAGTTACTTGGAACTTGCAATCGTTTAAACAATGCGTATATACTTCGTCCTTTTGCATTGGTATCAATCCAACTCTGCCATCTTTGTGTAACAAGATTTACTGCCAACTTGGGTTTTCTATGGTGAGAAAATGGACATATAAACATAACCTCGTCTTTAGAGACGATTTTACCTGCTCCTAATATCTTTTGCAGAAGATTTAGAAGTTTTTGTTCGGAAATACCCACTATTTTAAAGAATACCAATAATAAAGAGATGCCACGATTGCGTCTAACATATCGTAGTTTCTTTTATCATAATTTTTTCTGCTATTATATACAATAAATTTAGATAAATCAATCTTATTTTCAAGTTGTTCACGTACAAAAGTTTTACTATCTACTCCCTTTTCACGACTTTTACCAAGAACCGATTTTCTTAAGGTTGAAACATTAATGTGATTTATTTCAACTCCGTATAATGCTTCTATTACATAACTTACTACTGCATTACACTTTGCAAGTTTTATAATTGTTTGCTGACTCGTTCTTCCACCACCATATCCACTGAGAGTATCTTCTACTATTATTATATCGGGACCAAAATCAATTTTGTCTATAATCTCAGCAAAATGATGTGCTTTTTGTGTTATATCAGATTTTTTGCTGATATCAACAAAACCAGCTGACAATATTTTAGTCTTAGAACTTGAAAAGCAATACCCAATTGTGGTAGAACTAATATCAAGTCCTAAACATACATTTATTTTTTGCATACAGAATTATATGCAAATAAATCTAAAAAATCAAGGAATTATTTTTTATATACGTTTTGACCACTGTTCGCACGGAAGTCACCCTTTTGTCCATTACGTTGACCAGAAGAGTTTCTGTTTCCACGTGAGTCGGTAAATGCAATTGTTTCTCCGTAACGACTTGTATCCATGTTCAAACGATAAAAACTTGCATCCGCCGCACTTGCAGGATCACCAGAACCATAATCAGAATTGTCAATTCCATAACTCATTGTTTTACCACACATAAAACCACGATTGTTTGGTTTTCCTGTTCCACCTTTTAGATTTGCATTAGCAGCCGCAGCCGAACGTGCTTGATCTGTAAACGCATTAGTTCCGTTTCCAGCACCACGACCATATCCACCCAATTTTGAATCCTGTCCAAAGAAACTTACACCAGGACGATTATATTTTTTTAAGTCGGTTTCAGGAATACCAGGAGATCCTGCTAAATTACCAAGTGCTGGTGCAGCCTGACGATATAATGTACTATTAGTATCAAGACGTCCAAGAAGTCCTCCTGATCCTGCTCCTCCGAATGCAGAACCCATTGAAGGACGGGTTTTTCCATTTTTAAATTCTACTGCTGGTGTTGGTGTATATTTTTTTACTGTTGCCATAATAAGTTTCCTAAAGTTTAGTGTTTTCTATAAATATTACTTAAAATTCCTAAGAATCATATTTTATTAAAAAATTAATGGGATAGTTTGGTATTATTTTAACGGGTCTTCCTAATTTTGCTACCATTGCAAGTTCAGCACCTTGATATAATCCAATTGTAGTTGCGTATGGTGCTAAATAACTACCTTTTCTATCTTTTGCAGTATTTTCACGAAAATCAAGAAAATCTTGTTTTATTTTTCTTCCATAGTTCTTACCTGTTTTTTCATCAAGATATTTTATTATTTCAAATGAAGTAGAACGTGTTGCATTTGAATTTTCATCTATTAAGTTTTTTGTTAACTCGTTTCCACGTCTTCCCACAAAGTATCTAGCAAGTAAATGTGCATCAGTTGAACTGACAATACCATCCCCATCAATATCTAATCCGTCTGAACCAAGTTGTTTTAGGTTGTCTAAATTACCTATTATTTTTTGATATTCACTTTCTTTGATATCAAAATTAGAATTTGTGGAAAATAATGAACTTATTAACAAAACATCTTCTGATTCGGTCATAATAATGTCATCATTCGGATTGTTTGTATTTTGACCCTCTTGTAGTTTTATTGCACCAGGAACATCTCCACCTGATGGAATTTTAAGTTTCTGACCCACATATAAACTTAAATCACTTCTTAAATTATTTTCTTTTCTAAGTACATCGGTAGTTACACCTGTTACAAGTGATATATGAACCATAGACTCTACTCTTTTTACTATATGTCTTATTTTATTTCTTATCAAAACTAACATTCCAACTTTAAATGTTCTTTCTGTGACTTTATTTCCAGATGAGTCTTTTATGTCTGAAATATCTACTTCGTATTGTCTTGCTATCGTTTGTAGTGTTTCTTTTCCTACCGTATATTCATCTTCACTTGCATCTTTTTGTGTAGGATCAACAAGAGAACCCATTATATATTTATAAATGTTAGCAACATCTCTTATATCAAACAAAGAGTCCTCGTTTACATCAAATGCTATTTTTTCGTAACTAATTGATGTTGGATTCGTACTAACATTAAATTCATATGGTTCAACCCTACATAAAATCTCATTTTCATAGATAGTATGCGATCCCTCAAACTCTAACTCAAATCCACGTTCACCTGTACCTGAAAATAACTCATCAAATTGCTCAAATACATTAGAAATAACTGCTATTCCATTTTTGTAAAATACATTTCCTACATATGTTCTTTTATTGTCACGAATAGCAGTTGATTCATATGCAATTACTTTTCCTCCAATATTATAATTTAAATAGTCTAATTCATTTATAGAGAAGTTTCCAAAACTTGTTGCAACGGTTCCTACATCACTAAATAAGTAGATTTCATCTTCTTGCATAGTATATAATCCAGATACAGGAAACTTTCCCTCAACAGGACAACCAGAGAACATAAAATTTGAACTTAAAGCAACTGATGTTCCTGATTGTTTTCTTATGCTATAACTATTCTTATAACTTTTAATAGAGTTTCTAATTACAGGATTATCGTTTATTATAGAATAATAATAAACCGAACCTTCCACAGAATTTCTTTTTGCGTAATAAGCAAAATCAATTTCATTTATGCTATTTTCCGAATCAATCAACGATTCTAAATTGTTTTGATCAAGACTTATATAGAATTCAACAAAAATCATATCGTTTTCATAAATAACATTTGTTTTGTCACGGAATATTCCTTTATTTAGAAATCCAATTTCACGAATATATCCACTTGCGTTTTTATCAATAAAATCTGCATATATTTCAAAATCTTTTAAGTAATCAAGTTCAAGAATTAAATTTGTAATGTTGATTTTCAGTTTACAATCAATTGGATTTCCTCCCAATAATTCGTAAGTAAAATCGGTTTTTAAAATTGTATTTGAAATATAAAAGTCTGAATCAGATCCATCTGATCCTTGTGTATAATCAGATACACTTACGTTTTGTAAATCACTGTTTATTTCTATGCTACTTGTTTCGGTACACGGTGAACCAACTATAAAATTGTCACCTAGAATAGATACATCACTTCCAAATCTAGTGGAAAATAACAATTCGTCTGTTTCTTCTCCATAAATTTTTTCATTAAAAGTTAATCTTCCATTCTCGATTTTAAAAACATATGCCGATCCAGCCGTAATTTTTATTGGGTCGTTTCTTTGATTAAACTCACGATCATTTGGATCACCTATAATGCAATATGATTCATTTGCGTCTAAACTAAACATAAAATTGTTTTGTATATCAAAATTATATTCGTATATAGTTTTAACAATAGCATCACGACTCTGTGTATTATATAAATCGGGACCGATTGAAATTGTTACGACTGATTCATTTCCATGTAACATTCCAAATTTTTCGAGTCCTAAATAGATTTTGTTTACACCACTTGAAAATTCAGAAAATGGTAATAAAACATTATATGTACTACCACCGAAAACTTTTATAGATTCTACAAATGTACCTCCGTGTGTTACTACATTATCTATGTTTTTGTTAAGTGGTTGATTTAATCTATACACAAAACCATCGGAAATATCAGACTCATCAAGTAAAAGATTAGTTATTGTAATAGAAACTAATTCTTCTTCATAATCTACATCAAAGGTTGTATCAAAATAAGATGACTCTCTTGTAGGTTCTAAGTTATATTGGAATATACCAAGACTACTTATCGTTTGTTCATGAGTATAAGTAAATTCAGTATCATCACTAGCATCCCACGTAAACACGGCACACATCTTATTTTCACGTGAACCTATAAAAATATTGGTATCTGTTATTTTTACTATTTCTCCAAATCTTTTAAATGATTTTAATTCATCGTTTTTTAATGTAATGACCGAAACTAAATCATATGTTGGGTCTCCAATGGCAAACTCAGGTGTTCCCTCGTACTCTCCCTTCGTTGATATGTTCTTATCATCAAAAGTTACGACATCTAGAATTGAGTTATCAATATATGAAATTGGTTCGTCTCTTTCTGATATAACATTTTCTATTTTCCAACGAGTTACATTTCTATTTATTCTATTTACTTCTTCGGTTTCGGTTGGATATGTTCCTTTGTGCTTACCCGTTGTTTCATCGTATTCATATTCATCGTAAACATTGGACACACGAATCCAAGGGTGGTTTTCTGTTCTTTTTGTTTTCTTGAACACATAAACAGAACCATTATTATTATCATGTCCAGGTGATCCAACCAATAAATAATCACGATGTAAAGAACTTGCGAAACCAAATTCTGATCCGGGTTCACCTTCAAGTATATTTATAAGTCCCCAGTTGTCTATACCCCCTTTATCTTTGTTGTAAACAAAAACATGACCATGTGCGTGGATTTCGTTTGATCCTCTGATATGTGATTGTGGAGAACCGACTACGCAATCAAGTCGTGTAATATCAACAGAACTTCCAAACATATCATTTATAGTATAGTTATCATGAACAAGAAGATTTCCAAGTTGGTCAGTAAGTATATCATTTCCATCACTACTAATTTCTTGTGAGATTCCGTTTTGGGTAAACGGACAATACAACTCTTTTAATACTGAAAATCCACCACTCTCGGTAGAACCTGATTGATTATGTAAAAGTATTTCTGCTTTTCCTGTTTTTATATCAGAGGGTGCATCCTCTGATACTGGACAACCAACCAATAAATATTTTTCATAAGCAGATATATTTTTTCCAAAACTTAAATTATTAAAATCAAATGTATTTCCGTCACCAATCTCTCTTGAGATTTCACGTGAGTTTGAAGATATACCCACAGAATCACTTGAACTTAAAGAAGAATCACTTATAACTAAATTGGTTGCACCATCGTCAATAATTTTAACAGAACCAAGATCGGAACTTTTATCCTTTATAGTAAACGAATTTGGTGATACTTTATCTCCCATTTTATTTTTTGAAAAATCTAAAACCCATGCCGAGTCACCAAGTTTTCTTATTTCTTGTTTTAAGTTTTCACGTGAGTTTATTGCGTCCAAGTGACTTACATCACTTCCATACACACCAGTTTCAGAACCAAATATCATCAGTGGGTTTATTATATCATTCTCTCCCTCAGGAGTTCCGTAGTTATTATAAAACAAATGACTTATAGATTTATGGATGGTTCTACAATATGTTCCGTCCTTATTTAAAAGTTCTTCGTCTTCATTGAAGTGTGGATGTCCACGTGGAAAAAAAGTACCTTCGGTTTTTTTTGCGAATCTAATTGTGACGGCTGGATCAGACTCAGATTGTTCAAGTGAAATAATATTATTTATGTCAGAAAACAATGGTATCTTTGTTCCACCATCTACTTCTTGTTCAAGAATAAGTTCGTTCGTAGACTCTAATGATGAATATTTCCACTTTCGTTTGGCACGAAATTTCCTAACATTCTTATCAGAAAGTTTTATATTCTTTATCATAAATATAAGTATATATATTTACAACAAATTGTTAGAAATCTAATTTAACTTTTATTAATGTTTCTGAGTCAAAACTCTTTAATATAGGAGTACTTAGTTTTGCTACGGCAACCAATTCATTATTTTCAGTATATAACCCAATTGTTGTAATGTATGTGCGTGGGTCGGATATAAAGTCTTCATGCCTTACACGACCATACCAATAATCTTTAGAAATTCCAGTTTCTACATTTTTTTGCTTTGCTTCATCACTTTGATAAACATAAGTTGGGTTATTGCTATAATTAAAGTCGGTGTTTTTTACACGAATAAAATAATGCTTTGATGGAATGTTTTCGGTGCTTCTGCATTTTATATTTTCACCGTCTTTCAAAGCATAAAATAATTTTAAGAAATTTTGATGATTTCTATCTGTTCCATATCTGAAATTACTATCCGCACCTTCAACATTCTCAATGCCACCACACCAAGCAAAAAATGTACCTGCATTTTTATCATTATCCTGTGTTGAATATTCTGGAATTGCATTTAATTCCGATCTAAAAAAGTTTCCAGAGTCGGATGCAATTGCATATGGATTTAAAATCACTATTCCGAGGTCTGGATAAAACAAACCAAAACCCTCACCGTCTCCAGTTAATCCACCTCCATCGGAATAATAGTCTTCGGTTTGTGGTGCAATGTCGGTAAGTGATCCTTTGATAATATTAAAAACCTTTCCAATTCTTGATCTTCCTGCTTCTATCTGAGTATCTGTCTGATATCTACTATCATCTCTAAATGTTTGCTCATATATAAATTCTCTGAGTTCGTTTGTTGATGGGTCGACATATTTGTGTTTTAATTTCAAAGTGAATTCTAAATTACCTTCATCTAATTTTTCTTTAATTCTACTTGAAGCAAAATTGATTATGTAAATTGACTCACGATCCGCAACCTCTTCACCAATTTTAGGAAATGTAAAAAAAGAGTCTCCTGGTCCTAATAATATATTTTTATATTGATTATAAATTGCCTTTGTTACAGACGCAGACTTTTCACCGACACGTGAACCATACCCGTTTTTGTCACCATAAGAAACTGTAAATTGAACTTCTGCGTTTGGTTCGGTTGGTGGAAGATTATATACATTTGCATAGTAATCTCCAGACTTCACACTTGTCCAATTGTCCGTGTGATATAAATTCGTTTCTGATACATTAATATTTTCTGAGTAATTTTCGTTGTATGCAATTGCATCGTTTGTAGATATGAAACTTGGTTTTACAATATCAAGTTGACCGTCACCATCGTTATCTAAATTTTGTACAATATAAGACAATGGACTATCAAGTTCACCACCGTCTGAGTTGTCAATAAACATATCGGTTAATTGAAACTCTTCATTTGAAAATGCACCTGAAGAAATCTTTAGAGTTCTTCCTGTGACTTTATCACTTTCTTCAAGTTGTTTGTAAATCATATTAGTAGTTAATTGCGTTTATTAGTTCACTCTCGGATTGTGCTTCAGTAAACACTCTGACAGGTATTGTAATAGAACCACCCGTTTCATTACCAATTATTGTTAGAGTCGTAACAACACTTTTTGTCAAAGAAGCATTTGGACGAAAAGTAAATTGCAATCCAACCGATGTTGTTGATTGTTCACTTGAAGTATCACCAATAAACAAGGATGTGGTTTGTGATACAGACGCATCTACACCAGAACCTTCTAATGTTCCGGCATCACTATTTGATAATACCGCAGTATATCCAAGTGTAGTATTGTAAACAGGATCTGTTGTGGGTGTAATTGACACAAACCCTTGATAATCTGTATCAAGAGTAATACTTTGTTGTCCGAGTTTAATTTTAGGGACCATTTGTGTTCCTGACGGAAGAGTTACCAATTTGTATTTAAGTGCCTGTGTTTCGTCTGTAAGAGGTTCAAATACAGGCATAGTCCTAAGAGCTGCGTCATAATATTGCGATCCCTCAGGGTGGTTTGTGTCGTAAAGTGTATAATCAATTTCATCATCGGCAAGTGCAAAACTTGTAATATTTAGTCCGTTTTCTGATGCTAATAGTTCTCTTCCTCGTTTTGTGAGGACTGCTTCAACAGTAATTGTTTCGTTATTTAAGTATCCCATGATTAATATATATATTTTATAGTATAAATATTTATATACAATATTTTTATGTTGTTATTATTCTTCCTTTTATTTTTCTAAATTTTCCACTAGCAACTTTTCTAATTCCGTCGTTACTTCCACCACTTACGACAAATTTTTGTTCTTCTTGTTGTTCGGAGTTTAGCATATCCATTGCTTGTTTTTCAGTAAAACCCATATTCATTTTGTCTATTATGTTATTCGCATAATTATCAAATGCTTCAACATATTTGTCATCTTGTAAATAATAATAATCAATTCCACCATTTACTCTAAGAAAGTCTTGTTTAGTAATGGGTTGTCTTTTGGATTCCTCGATATATGAACTTTTTTGTATAGTTCGTCCTTCGTGATAAAAATAGGAAACCTCTGAAATGACCTGCTCGTTCAATGATACATTTCCATAATCAAGTATGTCGGAATAAAACATAACATTATCTATCATACCACAAAATCTTCCTATTTCAATATTATTAAATGTAACATAGGGTCGTGTAAATCCTGTATCGTGTGAACCAACATATACATTATCTACAAACAACCTTGATATACCTGATGGATAGAAGTTTACGACTACACAATACCATGTTTCCTTTTCAAGATTAAAAAAGAAACTTGAATCTTCTTCGTTTTCAGGTGTATTCCAATTTAAACCCAATTCAAGTTCTTCTCCATTTGCATTGATTACAACACCTGTTTTATTATTTGTATCGGTTGACCTATTTAACATAATGCCCGAAGATGGGGCACTTTCTTGGTCAAGATAAATCCAAAATGCCATACACGCAGAATTGGTATAAACATCATTCTGTTGAATTACTTTAATATACTCATGTGTATTTGTGGCATCTTCACTTACATTATTTTTTAACTTTACTATATTTCTATACTCACGATCAGAACCACCTGTAAGAAGGTCTCCACCATATATAACTCCATAATTTGGAGTTTCTACCGAATTTATTATTTTTGTTGCCATTTAAGTAATCTTTCTGAGTATATTAACACCATAACCGACCGAGTTCTTTAGTTCACACTCATAACAATCTCCATTGGTTCGTAAAAATCTAATTCGTAACGGACTTTTAAAGTTCCTAGATAATGAAATTGTCATCCCCCCTTGATTGAAATCCGATGTATTTAATGGACATAAATAGTCTGTTTTCAATTGTTGTTCAGTTGATGTATCATCAAAGCAAATCGTTCCATCTTCCGATGATGATATTGTTATACCAAGATTTGTGTAATCCCCAATGTTGTTATCGATTTGTAGTATTGTATTCATCTCACCACAACAATCGATTGGAGTTGGAGTTTGTGTTGGTGTTTGTGTTGGAGTTGGTGTTTGTGTTGGGGTTTGTGTTGGTGTGGGTGTGGGTGTGGGTGTTGGTGTAGGAGTCGGTGTTGGTGTGGGAGTTGGTGTCTGTGTAGGTGTCTGTGTTGGAGTTGGTGTAGGAGTTGGTGTTCTTTCTATTACTGAAAACGGATATACTGAACCGAATGATGTAAATTTTGGTAGTATAACTTCATAACAAACACCATCTACACTTTCGTATCTTAGCAGAATATCTTCTAGTGGGATTGCAGGTAAAGAAAAAGTTAGACCTCCATTTTCAAAATTTGAACTTCCAAATGGACAATTATATGTTACAGGTGTAGTACTTGTACTATTTCTTTTTATTTCACTATAACAAATTTTTCCTTCAGAAGAGGATACTATTGTAATATACCCACCTTCAAGTAAATTTTCATCTTTTTGTATGTTGAACGAGTTGCTTAAATCTTGACAACAATCATATGGAGTTAATGTTTGAGTTGGAGTTGGTGTTGGGGTTGGTGTTGGGGTTTGGGTAGGTGTTGGGGTTTGGGTAGGAGTTGGGGTTGGGGTTGGGGTGGGTGTAGGTGTGGGTGTGGGTGTCTCGGTTTGAGTTGGTGTGGGTGTCGGTGTATATTCTAATGGTGTTGGTGTACTAAGTACAAAAGGTGTTGATGTATCAGTTGGTGTTGGGGTTGGAGTTGGTGTTGGAGTTAAGTCCACCGAATCTGTTTCTTCAAATTTGAAATAGAATTCAGGTTGCTTTGACAATGATAGCATAGATGGATATTGGGGTGGAGTAAGTTGATTAGAAACAGAGATATTTTCTGTTGGTTTATCGTCTATATACCAAAAAGAATCAACTGGTGCATCTATGCTTGGAACTCTTTGTCTTACAACACACGGTTTGTAATCCAATCTTCCGTTTTCATCAACTGTATAACTTGGTGTGTTGGTTGAAGTTTTAGAAAAAATTAAACGTTTACTTCGTCTTCTTACTATTGGTACACCACTATCTATGAATGTTCCTCGTTTTCCTATATCAACCAAATCATAATTTGAAAAATCAGTTATTATTTCGTGCAATACATTATTTTTTATATCGTGATTACCCAAATCATAGTCTATATCAAAGTTTGAAATACTAAAGTTAATATCAGTTGGTAGAGTATATTCGGTTGTATTTTGAAAATCTTCAAATCGTCTAACACCAAATGTAAATTTTGTTTTATACTCAATTTCTTGTATATAATTGGGAAGGTGAATTTTAGAATTTTGTACTGAAATGGTGTCTGCTACCTCCCACGATTTAGTTGTATAATTTAAATTTCTCCAATTAGCATTTTTGTTTTTATTATTTATAGTATTAGTTACCGATATTTTAAGAGGTGGAACAAAGAAATTACTTCTATTGAAGTTATCATTAAATTCAAATTTGTATTTTAAGAAATTGCTTATATCAGAATGAAATATATTAGGTGTTGAATTAATCTCAATCGGACATATATTTGTTTTGACATTTTCATATGAATTTTTGACATATTTGAATGTAAATATTGATGTTTTGTGAATAGTATTTGATCCCGAATCTTTAAAATCTTCAAGAAGAAAATCTTCTCCTAAAAATAGATTTTCGTCGTATGACCAAAATATATCAACAGAGTTCATGTCAATATTTTTTATTAAATTTTTAATTTGATTTTTATTTTCCTCATTATCTTGAATGTCCGTTAGAATTGTTTCTGTGAAGTATTCACTTTTATTTTTAATAAGTGGGTGTGGTTTTACACTATTAAATTCATATCCGATTGTATCGGCATATGCGTTTTTTCTAATTCTATATTTGTAAATAGCAATTGGAAGTTGGGGTCGTTTGAATGCAGTATATGGAAGTTTTTGCGTGTTTGTAGTTTGTAGATTATAAATTGGTTGTCGTTCTCCTACACACCCGTCACATACATTATCAACTATATATCCATATTTCAATTCCTCTGTTTCATTTTCACGGGAACTTGCATTTTTCCATGCGAACGAGTTTTCATCACTTTCATCAAAATTTTGAATATTTGAATTTGTGTTTGAATAACCAACTCGTAAATTGAGTAATCTTTTTTCACAATTTGTTGATGAATTTTCAAGCATCACATAATATGAACCGTCTTCACGTGGATCACCATTTACTACTTTCCAAGATACTGATAAATTATCATAAAAGATAAACCAACCATTTATATTTTTATATAAAGGGTATTCGTTTAAAATATCACTTGTTTTCAAATAAAAACCATCTATGCCGTCATAACGACCTCGTATATTTTTATTTGAAATTGTTATATAAGGTAATATCTTAGATTCATTTAATTTACGGTTTGTAAGTATACAAAAGGTGTCGGTGTTATTTTCGTGGTACTCTCCATATGCAGGTAAAATTAAATTTAAAGATCTTACACTTAATGTCCATGCCAAATTCTTATTACTTATTTGTTGAAACGTGTTAAACAATCGTTTGTTTGGAATTAATACAAAAGAATCACCTGTTGCTACGAAATTTGTTTTTGACTCAATATTAATATCTATGTCGGATTTGTATAGGTCTTCCACTGCAATTGCATCCGACTCGTATATTGATTCGTATATCGGAGCATTTTCAACTGTTGCAAATTGAAAATCAAAATTGTTATTACTTTCATTTAAGGAAGAATCAAATGAATCGGTGATATTACTTGAGTTATTTCGTATCCAACTTTTATTTCTTGTTCTGTCTGCATTACTAATTATCCACTGCCAACCTTCCTTATATATTATCCAATCACCAATTGGTTTTTGTTTGTAAAATATACCCGACGATGATTCTACTTTTTCGTACTTTCCATTTACCTTCTCCACATCTTTAGTAAAACCAGATACAATTATGTCACCTTCGGAATTAAAAACATTTGTATTTTTTGGAAAGTAAAAATCTCCACCCCCACCATTCAGTGTACTAAACTTTGTTGGTCTTTCTTGATTTTTATGTTCGTCGAATATGTACACTAATTTATCGTTTTTAAAATACTCCACTTCTGTCATTCCACTTCCAATTGGGTCAATATTTGACAAAATCCATCTATCAAATAAATTACTATAAAAAATATACCACCAAGTATTTTTATTGTTCGTGTATACTGATTTTCCGTTGTATAATTCATATCCACGAATATATGTTCCGTTTGCCGAAAACATCTTTCCGTGAAACGAAGAAATACTATAACCCGAATATTCTCGTTCGTTTAATATCAAGAAAAAGTTTTCAATTCCACGTTGTGTGTAAGTAAAACTATCATTTGCAAGTTCATTAATTTCAATTTTATAGTTTGTATATTCATCGTTCATATCAAGCATCAATTTACTATCCAACACATCTTCCGAATATATTACTACTTTTTCACTTATTTGACTTTCACTTTTGCTAAATTCACGTATAATACCCTGATCAAAAAATAAAGAATGCTTTCCTCGTATTCCAAAATAAACAAAAACATCTTCACGACTTGCAGTTGATTTTAATATTTCATTAAAATCATCGTAGTTTTTGGGTTGAAATATAAGTTGATCTGATTCAGATTCATTTTCTGACTTGCTCCACCTGCTTTCACAATTATTCAAATGATCCTCACTTTTTCCACTCACTCTTTCATTTTTTATTTCGTCAAGATATCCCACAAAATAAAATTTATTATCATACGATGTGCCGGCATCAGTATATGAGTTTACCAACACCTCAAAGAAACACATCCTCAGTCCATTAGATGTATTTGAAATGTTTTCACTTGCTTCTAATAAAGCATCTTCGTTTATTACTAGGTTTTCGTTTACAAATTCACCTGACAAAATCGAATCTACAAGTTCTTGTCCGTTTGTTCCAACCGACAATGGTAAATTATTAGGTAAAATATAATCTCCAATTACATTTTTAGACAATGGAACGAAACCACTTCCATATTCAACTATTTCAGGTGAATCACTTTTTAGAAAGGGTGCATCAAATCTGTATAATCTTTTTTCAGATAATGTATTCAAAAATTTATTACTATATTTTACTTGATGTCCGTTTAGTGTTCCTGTTTCTTCAAGTAATAAAGTAATATCAAGTAAGTCTACATCTGGTATCTGAGTATTAATTTCATCTAACTGACCCATTTTCCATATAAATGAAATTTCGTTTTTAATATTTATTTGTTTATATTTGTTTAAAAGTTCCTGTGAACAAGCAAGTAACTTTAAATTTCTAATATGGTTTGTTTTAAGTTTTATTTCCGTTGAAATTTTATAGTCTAGCATAAAAGGTTTTTTGACTATATCTTTTATTTTTATATTATACGATGATGAATATAATCCAGACGATTTTCGTTTTCCGTCTTCATAAAAAATATCAAAATCAGATTTTCTAATATGTGACAATACTTGTGTGTTTTCATTAATCTGTATTATGTTTTTATTTTGAGAAGGTTTTGGTATAAAATCGTAATATGAAAAACTTTTAAATATACCTGTTGTATTTTTATTATTTTGTATCACAGGAACTAAATTAGAAGCACGATAACCTAGATTAAAATCAACAATTTTATTAATGCTTAACTCACCACTCGAATTTACTCCGTCTGATGCTATGTATGGGGAGTTACAATCATAATAACTTATTTCGTTGAATATTTTACCAAGAACTACTAAGTTTGATACATATCCTGTGAACAATCTTCCTATGAACTTTCCGTCTTGTACATTTATATGTTCAAAAGAACCATCAAATATTTTTTTATTTTCTTTGGTATATTCGTAAAACTTTCCATCTTGGTTTAAGTCTATGTATCTTCCGTAAAATTCACCATATATTCTACAATTCAGTATTCCTCGTATGTACCCACCCTCGACTCTGTTAATTTCAGAAGAAAATGTATTAATTTGTAAAATTCTATCATTTTTAATATTAGTCGTAACCGTTGCACCATCATCTGCACTTCCGTAAAATGAACTAATCGTAGATGATACTTCCATTGATTGTAGTGGTGTTTTTAAGCAACCACCGTCAAATTCAGTACACATATTTGAAAATAAAACAGGTAGATTGTTTACATCTGCCTTTGCATTATTTTGCTTTTTTTCTTTTATCCAATAATCTGCTTGATCAAATATTTCAGGTTCTTTTAAAAACTCAGGATCCTTGTTAATAAGTATCCAACAATCATACGACTTACTGAAAAATATAAACCAACTCTTTGATTTGTTCTTGAACAGAGGTTTGTTATTTACGTTTTTTGAAGAAAGATATTCACCATTTGCAGAATAAAATCCAATATATTGATCTTGTATTTTTATATTTTTCGTGAATCCTGAAATTGTTAAAACAATTGAATTATATACAAAAGAAATATTCCCTATATTTTTATCAGAATTGTACAAGTGTAAATCCTTTTGGATTTTCTCGACTTTATACTCCTTTCCGTCAATAAAATATGTACCGTTGTTCACGTAAGTACCAAACACACGATCATCAAAATCTAAATCAGGAATTATATTACCAGTAAAATTGTCATTATATGAATTTCCTTTTATTCTATCAATTGACATTCCAGAATCAATAATAAGAATATTTTTGTCTTTGGTTTTAAATCTTGCACGTGTATCTTCGTTTGCAAAGTTTGCTATATTTTTTCTTTGTGTACTTCTTGATCTTAAATTTATTTGCTTTAAATTATGTACATTGTGACTTTTCGTTCCATCTATAATAGTAGTTTCTATTACATTTTCCACTTTGGGTGATTTTATTTTATGTCTTTCTAATATACTCGGTTCTATTAAAAGTCCTGAAATAAGACGTGTTCTTGCTGGTACAAGTTTTTCTACATTTTCAAAAAAAGAAGCATCAACATATGTCTTAAGAATGTTTAAATAAGCCTGCCAATCTATTTTACCAAAACCCTCTTTGTAAAAAACTTTTCTAAATTGCTCAAATTTTTTATATTCGGTTTCGTATAAATCGAGTGGATCACCTATATATTCTCCAATATCAAAATTTCCAAAGAAACGAATTATTTCTCTATTTAAAATGTCCGTTGGACTCATTGTACACAATACGGTGTTATTATCAATTGATACTCTATCAAGTTCTTTTCTTGTTACACTTTTTTTTGGATTGAGAACACCTGTTTTTATTTGAGTTTCGTGTCTAATTTTTGCATTACTAAATGCCTGTGAACCAAAACTTGGTAATTTTGCATATTGTGTTGTTGAACTTCCTTCAAAGTCGTATGGATATTCTGTATTTGTAAAATTATACAATTTTACATATTTCATAGAATCATCGATTGCCGAGTTCTCTATTTGTCCATACCCCAATCCGTCTTTACTACTTATATCAACGGGTAAATCAAAATTAAGTTTAAGAAATAAATTATTTGCAATATTATGTGGATCACCAAGACTATAACCTTGGTCGTAGAATATATGATCATTAAAATTTTCTGAAGTAATCTGTGTTTTATATAATCTAACTTTGTCAATAAGTCCACAGAATAATGATGTTGAATAATTTCCTATACATAAATTATTATCGTCTGTTTCTTTTAGGTCACCACAAAAGTTTTTAAATTCAAAATCTGTTATTTTTGTATTAGTGGTAACATCAAGTACAAGGTTACCATCTATTTGTTTTCTTATACACGTTTCAATAAAGTAAGATGATAATTTGCTTGTATCTTTCACAGTTTGTAATAAAATATGTATAAATTCTTCAGTAAATAAATAAATTGGATTTTCTTGCAATGAAGGTGTATATACTTTGTCAGTTGAAACAAGTGAAGATCCTATATTTTTATACTCAAAATAAAATCGTCCGTATTCATTTTTTTTCTTTTCATCAAACTCTAAGCAAAATCTCCATGTATTTGTCTCCATTAAAATTAAATCTTCAACAAATCCATTATTAAGTTCTCGATCATTTATTATTCTACTAACATATGTTTTATTTAATTTAAAACACATTTCAACACATCTTATATCATTTGAGTTCCATTCTATTTCAAGATACTTTGAAGAATCTATTTTATCATCATCAGGATCAAATTTTAAAGCAAAACTATAAGCATTAAATTCAAACCAATTATCACTTGCAGTTGTGTCATGTGACAATCCTCCATATTCTTTTATACTTAGAAAGTGACTTGGAAGTCCGTAGCACTTCATCAATGCACTAATAGACTTTTCTGTTCCTATGTGTTTTACGATATTAGGTAAATTGTTTAGTATGCGTCTCCATATAATAGACCGTCTTGTTTTTATTAAAGAAGATGTATCCGACACTTCTAAATTTGAATCATCTCCCGAATCATCTTCTCCTGTAAATGAAAGTCCAAGAGATGATAGCATATATTGTACAAGTTTGTTTGGTATTCCACGTTCTTCGTGGTTCGAGGCATTTCGAACTTTTCCCATATTGTCTATAAAAGACACCAATGTATCAAACTGAACACCAACTGAGTTTAGGAAAATAAGAAAATCTTTATTATCCTCATTTCTTGACAGAAACTCAGGTATACTATTTACAAGTGAAGCATCGTTTTTTTCATCATAAGATGAAGCATCTTTTGCCTGAAACAGATACCATTGATATGTTCCTGTTGACGCAAACTCGTCTACATTCTCGGGTAAAATTTCCGGCATTCTTTTTAGTATGCTTTCGGAATTTAAAATATTTTCATATCCCACAGATACAGACTCCCCCATAAAACTTCCACTTGCGTTTGAGTCTATTTTTAATTCAGAGTTTATATAATGTAAATTTGAAATTGTAAACCAGTCGGAATTAATTGTAGTTCTTTGTTTGTTGGAAACAACCCACCTACCGAATGTATCATCGTTGTTTTCGTTGTATACAACCTCATAGAATATATAAAAGTTAGAAATCCTATGTTTAAACTCACGTTGATTATTAAAAAACCCAACAGGTTCATAGACACCATTTGCCCAACCCACAGAACCAAACGTATCTTGATTTTTTTCAATACCACTAACTTGTAGATTATTTGTTCTAGGCCACGTAGTAGAAACCTCCGATATGTATGTTGTGTATGCCAAAGATGTTTGCTCTGTGTCCTCTTCATCTGTCCACAATATCTTAGAAATTATTGGAGTACTGCTATCTGTAAACGCATCATCACTAATTGAAGTTAAACGTACCACTATTTTATTCGCAGTTGAAAACGAAAAATAAGGATTTGTTGTCTGACTTTTGGACACACTTGATTTGTCATGTTTTCGTCTAAACCACTTTCCTATCTCATTGCTTATGTGTGATGACAAAGTATGTGGTTGCATTCCATCGTAAATGCTTATTTCTCCGTGATTAGGAGTTTTTTTAGATGTAAACTTTATTTGGATAGAATCATCATCTGGTAATTGTATCTCAAAACCATATATCTGTGATATGTTTTGATTGCGATTTATTGTATTTTCTTCCTCCGGTTTATTTGTAATACTCGTTAAATTATTAAATTCAATAATTGCAGTTGCGTCATCACTTTTGTTTTCAAAAAACAAATATCTTTCATATCCATCAAGTGAAGTAAGTATTTGTTTTTGCTTTTCTTTTTCTTTTGCAATTTCAAGTGTTCTAAGCAAACGAACTGAGTTTTCAGATATTTTTGCTTCGATATTCCCGATACTTGTTTCGTATTGTAAGTTATATATTTCTTTTTCTATGTTTTTAATTTTGTGCGAAATAACAGAATAGTTTGTTATTTTAAATAGAAAAGAATCTATTCGTGATTTTGCAGAAGAATATTTTACAAAATTATTAAAGTCAGAATAATCGACATTTAAACTTAAATCTGATGTTGCTGATGTATTGAAGTACGCAGCCACATCTCCACTAACATTTTCTATTAGGTCTTCTTGGTTGTATTCTTTTGTGCCACGTGAAGTGCTTACTAATGTTAAATTTGGTTGACGAAGTTTACGGGTCGCAACTTTAGATGTCTTATTTAAAATGGTTGTGTAATATAAATCGTCAGAATAATACAAACCACTTATATAAAATCTAGTATTAATTTCAACATCTTGATCAAGTGGTTTTGCTAATTTTACCACTAATGGGGTGTATGCTGACTCACCCACAACCTCGGTTGATTTTGCATATTTTACAATAGGTATTCCATTTCCGAATCCAAGATTTATTACATTATTTAAAAACCTATCAAATCTTTGTGCATATACTTCATTTACATATTCTATATCATACGAATACATTAATAGTTCACGATAAATAGAAATTGAACTATCTGTTGCAGGTAAAAGACTTAGTGTTGGGTGTTTCGTTATTATATAATTTACTACAAGTAAATATTCCTCATAAAAATCTGTTTGAGAGAATACATTAGTATACTTTGTTAAAATTATATTTCTATACAGTTTTTTGCACTTTCCATAATATTCATTTATATCAATGAATAAATTTTTCCGATTCAAATTCATTGAACTCGAAAGAGACTCAATGTTTTGTTCATAATCTTGTATTTGAAGTTCTAATTCATTTTGAAGATCAGAAGATGAGTAATTTAGTGATTTAACAAAATTTTCTGTTTCATAAAAAATATGAGATACAACAACTCGTCTATTTGAAAAATTCTCAAATTCAAATCCAAGGGCAATATCTTCTGCTTTATTGGAGGTTTTCGATACTTCTGGTATTATTTTAATTTCACTACGACTTGGTGATATTTCCTTAATAATTAAAAACGAACTTGATTCAGAAGAACCAACCACATCATTACGCATTGAAATTCCGACTTTATATGCACTTGGAGCAGTTGCGCCTAATTTCTTGAGTTGATCTGTAAACGATAATATCAATTTATTATCTTTTACCAAATATCGTGAACCGACTACATCTACACTTCCTATTATATTGTCATCATTATAGTCAAAAAAATTAAAATTTACTTTGTTAAAATCTTCACTTCCTTGGATCGTAGACCAATATAACAAATCGTTTGTTGTGGAGTATACCGAAAATTCTACTATATCTTTTGAAGACTTACCAAATGTTCTAATTGAAGGTTCTTCGTTTAATACAATATTAAGTAAACTTTCATCAACTATATACCCACGTTGAAATGGTTCATCATTTTTAATATTAGGTTCTTTAATATATTGTATTAAGGAATTCATTATAAAATTATATTTTAATTTCCAAGAAACGGAAATTGATCAACATCGGACATCGTTCCGTTTTCAATTTGCTCTTGTGATAGTGGAAGAAATGGAAACTTAGGACTAAAATCATCTTTTGATTTACCCTCACCGTTTTGTATTCGTTGACTAATTATTAAGTCTTTTGTTGCAGTATACATTTCAGCTGCTTCTTCTTTAAACTTAACATTTCTTTCCATTTCTTTATCTAATATATTGCTCAGTTCGTCTATCTGTGCTTGTAAAAGTTGCTCTTCTTCTATTCTGTTTTCTTGTTCTTCTTCTATTTCTGAATATAGTGCGTTAACATCATCTTCTTGATCGACTCCCTCTACATCGGTAAATTCCTCAAAATCAATTGAAAAAAAGGTTTCAATTTGCTCTTGCTTTTGTGTAGTTTTTTCTATGGGAACTCCTACAAGATAATCACCCAAATTACTTTCTTGTGTAATTTCATCAAACGAAATGTTAAAATTTCCAGCAGAGTCTACATTGTTATTTAATGTACCACTTTTTAGTAGTTCATCAAGTCCGTCTTTATTAAAATTTTCGTCAGAAATATATTTCGGTAGATTATACATTTTATGATATTATTCTAAAGTTTCTTTTGTCTGCGTGTATTTCTATTTCTTCATCTATTTCTGTTTTTAGAAAAAAGGTATAAAACCTTCCAACTGCAAGACACCCAAAATCAAAATTAAAGTAGTGTCCGTTTGAATCACATGAAATTTTTGTGTATTTACTAAAATCAATTAATACCTCGTCGGTTTCTGCATCACGTACGGAATAGTAAATTCCATGTGTTACAAAGTTTTCTAATGAATATTGTGACTTTGATGCAAATGTTTTTCTTGGTCTTTTACTTCTAACACCAACTCTAATTTTTTTTCGTTCAGTTTGTTTATATTCTTTTTTTATTGTTTTTAAAATCGGCATAAAGTCTTCTGAAATTAATTGGGTTATGTTTGATTTTTTCACCAAAATTTTTTCTACAGGACTTCCAAATGTACCTGTAATATTATTTTCATCAGTGCATTGTTTATTTGTATCTACAACCAAATCAGTATCAATTACTATTGATGCCGATTCGAGTGAAGATGATTCAAGTGAAGATGACTCCAAAGAAGATGATTCGAGTGAAGATGACTCCAAGGAAGATGATTCAAGTGACGATGACTCCAGTGAAGAAGATTCAAGTAATCCAGATTCTATGCTACCTGACTCTAAACTTATTTGTTCAATTGATCCCGAGTCTATTTGTGCTAAGTTGCCTTCTTCTATTTCTTTCATGGAATCAACGCATAAATTTGTTTCACATGATATAGATTTCATGTATACTTGCTCACACGGTTCAAACCTATAATCATCGTATCGTATCTCTAAATGAGGATAGTAAATTGTATTCGTATCTTTTGAAAAAAACTGAATTGATGAGTGTGCATCAATTGATTCCTCTGTAAATTTTAAAAGCAATCCATTGTTTTTTATATCACCGAGCAACCATGATTTTACTATGCTTGTAATATTTACTTTTATATCAGAAAATGCTTCTTTGAAAATAAATTTTAAGTCATCTGTGTCATTTATGTAATATGGAATTTCAGAATGTTCATAATAGTCTCCACCACCAATATAGTTTTTTGTAGTTCCATCGGATTTCCAAAAATTTTTTGCTACATCGGAATATCTCCAACTAGCACCTTTATATGAAAAATTTGTAGATTCTGTGTCATAGTATCTTCCAACTCCCTCGTCCCACGACTTCTTAAGTGGGTGTATACTAATTGAATCTTCAATTGATAACTCGGATGAATTTGCAATTTTTAAGTTTAAGTAAAATTCTGAATTAAGTAGTTTGTTTTTGTTTTTAGTAAAAAGATCATTACTAAATTCAAGTAAAACTCTACTTAACACAAGACCGTCTGTATCTGTGTTTACTTTTTTAATTTCAAGAATTTCGTCAAATCCTGAGTTTAGTTCAAGTAAATTACGGTGTTTGTATAAAGTTGTGTCTTTGTTTGGATATATAAAATAAATCATATTACTCTTCCTGTTATATCACGGGACGGATACTTGAGTTCAAATATAGATGGGTCTTTTGATGGATAAATTGTTTTGTTTAATGTCGCAGACTCTATATCATATTCATTTTCAGAATAATTTCCATCATTTATATTTAAATTTTTAATTTCTAGTTTTGTAACATTTTTTACACCTGCCACCTTTGACATTTCTACTTCAAGTGTTCCCACATCAATTGGTTGGGAAATTTGCCACTTATCTATATTAAAAAACTCTGCTATAATTTCATTTAAAGAAAAAAGTATTTCTTTTTTATTAAAATTCATATATGATGTTACTTCGTAGTTAACTCCTATGTTAATGATGAAAGCATTTGTCATATTAATACCATCTGTTAGCATTCTATAATTTGACAAATATTTACTTAGGTTTCTATAAACAAGTTCGTTTGGAGTAATTAATTTCTTATTTTCGTCAAAACTTAAAACATACAAATTTACTGCGAATGGATTATTAATTTCTCCGTAAACTCTATTTAATTCTTCGGGTTGTACGTCTTGTTCAAGAGAGTATGAGTTTTTTACAACATCTGTTTGTGCGAATGAATCCAGTGATCCATCTTTACTAACAAATGCCTTTGCGATACTTCCAAGTCGTGGTGGCATACTATATGCTCTTATTACATAGTCCTCACGTGTGACTGCACGATTTTGTGAAGAAAAACTAGAAAGTCCTTTGATTCGTATTTCATCTATTGATTCTTCACCACGACCACCGAGTGCAGGATCAGGATTGTTAACACCAACTGTATTTTTTATTGTTTCTAATACACCTTCTTCTCCATCAGATAAAAATGCGTTAGTTTCATTATATTTTATTTGAGTAATTGTTGTGAGTGAGTTGGATTTCAAATTAGATTCTACTCCACCACCTGCGTAATACTCAATTGTTAATGTAGTATTTGCAGGTGCTTCTCCATATGTGTCAGATTTTAAAAAGTTGGCGGGGTCGTAAGAAGACTCAAAGTTTTTAGTTGCCTTTAAAGAAGAACCTACTGTATTCAGTGAAGGTATAACAATTTCTTCATCTATTTTATCTTTACCTGCACCAAATTCTAAAGTTGTTGTATTATCACTATTAACAAATGAAGAAAACCTCTTTGAAGTTTTAATGTACCTTAACAAATAAGGAACTGTTAGTGATAAGTTACTTGTGTTTGGACTTGTTTTATCTGTATTTGGTTCTTCGATCAATATTGTATCTTGTGATAAATAATCGACTTCATAGTATTTGTTTCCACTTGAGTCTATAACTGAAATTATTTCAAGAACATCTGTGTCTGGTAATTCTACTTGGAAAAATTCGTTTGCTTCTCCAACGGTTACAGTAAATGTTTTTCTTGTTCCTGCTGATGCCATTACCTTTTTATTTAATAAGTAGAATTGAGGTTGACCAAGTTGATCTCTTTGAAAAACACTTATTTCGGTTGGAGAACTTGGTTCATCCATTCCGAAGTTTATTGGTTCTGTTGTTCTAAAAATTGTTGAAGAACCACCACTAGATACTATCTCCATGCCTTCATCTATATTAAGTGCGAACTTAATATCTGGTTCTACCGTTCCGTCTTCTGCTATTTTTGATGGAACTAACTGAAATACGTCAAGAGTGGTTGTCGCCGCAACACTTGCTTTTGGTTTATATCCAAGATAATTTGCTAATGTAATTACATTTTTTCTTTCACTTGCATATTGCAAAAAACCTTCTTTAAATTGATAATCAATATAATAAGACAACACATCACCAACATAACTTACAAGGTCAACAAACATCATACCTGTTGAATTTTCACTAAAATCTTTGTATGTTTTTGAATAGTATGTTTTGATATAATCAATTAAATTAGTTTTAAAACTATCAAAGTCTTTGCTTAAATAGTTTATTTCTTTTTTTCCGTCTTGAATAGTATTTAGATTATCCATTTTTCTATCCTGCGTCTATTGATAGTGATAGTTCGTTTTCTGTGTTTGGTACACTTGCTATCATATATTTAATATTTAAATCTACCCTATGTGGGTCTTTATCTACATCAGACGAAACATCTACCGAAATTACCTCTATATCAGGCATCCAATTAGCAGTAGTATCTTTTATTTCATCTAGAAAAATTTTATCAACATATTCTGTTATATTTGGGTCAAATAATAATGCACGTAAATTACTTCCATATTCCGGCATCATAGGTCGTTCTCCTTTCGCAGTCATTAAAAGCATCATAAGATTATACTTTGATCTTTCAATCACAGAATAAGTTTGAGCAAAAAATCCATCGTTTTCACCACGTGTATAAGGAATTGATATTCCAACAGGTACTTTCAAGTTTTCGTACACTTATTATGATCCCTTCTTTTTATCTATCGCAGTCAGTAGTTCAGAATAATCACGGGTTAATGCATTAGAGATACTTTCGGGCAATTCGTTTAAACTAAGTTTATTTCCATTAAAGTCAGTTTGTGTAGAGGTATCTGTGGATGAAACTAATTGACCCTCTTGTGGTATACCACCCACAGTTGCTCTTAGTGCTTCATTTAATTTTTCATTTCTAGAATATAATTTACCTGAATCAGATTGTTTAGTTTTTTTAATTTTTGCTTCGGTTTTTTCAACACTCATACTTGTCGTTTTATTTTGTGTTTTTATTTCCGACAACAACTCAGGTAGAGTGGTTTTTAATTCCTCTCTAACTGCTAATTTTATTATTGATATTAATTCACTCTTTTTCATAACATAACTTTCATATAATATATATTTATTTATTTACTTATTTATCCATCTATAAATACTCTTGTACTTAATAATGTTGGCAATCTTGAACGTAAAGATGCTAAACTTCCTTGTTGTGCAGGTCTTGATGTGGTTATATAAGGGTCGTGGTGAACATGACTTGACAACCACCCACACAATGCACTTAACCAATCTACAGTATTATTTCCTTTTAAAACCGGATGCCTTCTTGTTATATATGCCCCCAGATGAATGGTAGGTGATATTACGGAAGTGTGTGTTTTTGTTTCTGTAACAAATCTATCTATACAATTCATTGTGATTTCATCGTCAGTTGCAACAAAAAACTTTTTCTTTGCATAAATACCTGTTTCCTGCGTCTTTGATGAAATCAAGATTCGTTCAGAGTTAATTATAATTTGATTACCTGTAAGTGCTGGAAGTTGTTTTCCAAAAATTACTTTTGCTTCTGATGCTTCTTTTAGAACTTGCTTTTCTAGTTTACTCAAATTTGAGTTTAAATTTTCTTTTTTTGCTTGCTTTGCTTGGTTAATTGAACTGTTTACTTTTTCTGTATCTTTAAGTGTTTCCAAATCCTCAGGATGTAATAATGATACTGCGTTCATGTCGGCATTTTCAATTGGTGTTCCTTTAAGAGAATCACGTGTAATTGTTTCACCAGTGTGGAATGACTTTACTTCATCTGGATCTTGTGGGGCTGCTTTTACATTATTTGGT
>MDTC01261806.1_pt1 | contig 29859 bp, 34 predicted proteins | sample 811181 | NCBI WGS metagenome assembly MDTC01 (sample SAMN05326644, study PRJNA326480) | marine metagenome | isolation source: seawater | place: Pacific Ocean: North | collected 2011 | reverse complement strand
GTAGGTCTCTTTTGGCCTTGGTGGCCGGGGGCTTTTTGGTCGGCATGCATAGTCCTCGTAACGCATGTTAAGCCCGAACACAAAATTCCTGATACTCCCAGTCCGTCTCAATGCCTGTCAAGCTGAAGCTTCCGGAATATAAATAAAAAGCCAATACCCGCGACAGCTCGGACTGCTTCAAGCTTCCAGCTTCAGGCCTCCAGCCTATTTCACACCGGATTATCAATATCGATAAACCGATGCTCGATACCAAAGGTCGCCGCCAGATGCTCGCCCAGCGCTTTGGCGCCGTAGCGTTCGGTGGCGTGGTGGCCGGCGGCGTAGAAGTGGATGCCGTTTTCGCGGGCGGCGTGCACGGTGGGCTCGGACACTTCGCCGGTAATAAAGGCATCGACGCCCAGCGCGATAGCCTTGTCGATATAGCCCTGGGCGGCACCAGTGCACCAGGCGATGCGTTTGACCGGGCGGTCGTGGCCGGCAATAAACAGCGGTTCGCGTTGCAGGCGCTCGGCTAGTTGCTGCTCCAGTGCGTCGCCGCTGCAGGGCTCTGGCAGCTCGCCGGTGAGCCCCACCGAGCGCGGGTTGTGCGGCTCCAGGCCGCCGCTGATCTGCCAGCCCATCAGCTTCGCCAGCTGCACGTTATTGCCCAGTTCGGCGTGCACATCCAGCGGCAGGTGGTAGGCCATAAGGTTGATGTCGTTCTGCAGCAGGGCCTTCAAGCGGCGCTGCTTGATACCCACCACAGCCGCAGCCTCACCACGCCAGAAGTAACCATGATGCACGAGCAGCAGGTCCGCCTCGGCCGCTACCGCCGCGTCCACCAGCGCCTGACTCGCTGTGACGCCGCTGACGATACGACGTATCTCGCGACTACCTTCTACCTGCAGGCCATTGGGGCAATAGTCCTGAAAGCTGTCGCTGTCGAGCAGTTCATTGCAGTAGCGCAGCAGCGTGTCGCGTTCGACCATGGGGGCCTCCAGTTGGGCGGGTAATGAGCGTCTCATTGTCCGGTGTCCGACGAGCGGTTACAAGGCGGGGGTGATCGACCACCGCAGTGCGTACCACAACCCTGCATTATCTGTCCCGAGTCCGTATAATGCCGCAGGATTCGGCCCTGAGCGGCCAGCACAGACGACGGGCAGGATTTTCATGAAAGAACTGTTACGCACTATGGGTTGGCCTGTGGTCTGCGGCATCCTGATGGCCGTATTGATCATTCAACAGTTCCCTGAATGGCTTGGCCTGCCGGCGCACGACATTGTGCTGCGCGAGGTATCAGAACCCCGCTCGAACATGGGCCTGGTGTCCTACAGCCGCGGCGTAGAGCGCGCCTCCCCCGCCGTTGCCAACATTTACACCAGCAAGGCTGCCGATGGCGCAATGCGCGACTACTCCGACAGCCTCAGCAGCCCCAACCCGACGCAGTCCAGCCTGGGCTCGGCGGTGATCCTCAACCCCGAAGGCTACCTGCTGACCAACAACCACGTGATTGCCGGCGCGGATGAAATTCAGGTCGCGCTCAAAGACGGCCGTGAAGCCCTGGCCACGGTAATTGGCGCCGACCCGGAAACCGATCTGGCGGTACTCAAGATCGACCTGCCCAACCTGCCCTCCATCACCATCGACTCGCGCGACCAGCAGCGCATTGGCGACGTGGTTATGGCCATCGGCAACCCCTTTGGCCTTGGGCAAACCGTCACCATGGGCATTATCAGCGCCACTGGCCGCAACCAGTTGGGGCTCAATACCTATGAAGACTTTATTCAGACCGATGCGGCGATTAACCAGGGTAACTCCGGCGGCGCACTGATTGACGCCGAGGGCAACCTGATCGGCATCAACACGGCTATTTTTTCCCAGGCTGGCGCTGCGCAAGGCATCGGCTTTGCGATTCCGGTGCAGCTGGCGGTTGAGGTGATGCAGGCGATCATTCAGCACGGCCATGTCATTCGCGGCTGGCTGGGTGTGGCGGTGCAACCGATGACGCCGGAGCTGGCGGAGTCTTTCGGGCTAGATGTCAGCCAGGGCATTGTGGTGACCAGCCTGTACCGTAACGGCCCGGCCTGGAACGCGGGCCTGCTGCCCGGCGATGTGATCCTGCGCATCAATGACCAGCCGACCACCAGCGGCCGGCAAGCCATGAATCAGGTGGCGCGCGCCAAGCCGGGTGACAGCATTGAACTGGAGGTGCTGCGCAGCGGCCAGCCAGTCAACCTGAAGGCCGAAGTGGCCGTGCGCCCGTCCTTCCAGAACTGACGGGCGCGGCAACGGTACTCAGAGCACCTCGTCCAGAGCCGCCAGTAATGCCTTGTTCTGCGCCTCGGTGCCGATGGTGATGCGCAAGAACTGATCGATACGCGGCAGACGGAAGTGCCGCACGATGACCCGTCGCTCACGCAGCCCCTGGGCCAGTTCGGCAGCATCGCGCTGAGTGTGACGCGCGAACACGAAGTTGGCCTGCGACGGCAGCACCTCGAACCCACGCTCGGTGAGCGCCTCGGCCAGACTCTCGCGGCTGCGCATGACCGCCTGACGCGTCTGGTTGAACCAGCTCTGATCCTGAAAAGCCGCAACCGCACCGACAATCGCCAGGCGATCCAGCGGGTAGGAGTTGAAGCTGTTCTTGATGCGCTCCAGCGCCTCGATCAGGTCCGCATGCCCGACCGCCAGCCCCACGCGCAGGCCGGCCAGCGAGCGAGACTTGGACAAGGTCTGGGTGACCAGCAGGTTGGGATAACGGTCAACCAGGGTGATGGCCGTTTCGGCGCCAAAATCGACATAGGCCTCATCAACCACCACAACCGAGTCCGGGTTGGCATCGAGGATCTGCTCGATCTGCTCCAGCCCCAGCGCCACGCCGGTCGGTGCGTTCGGGTTGGGGAAGATGATGCCGCCATTGGCCTTGCGGTAGTCCGCCGGGTCGATGCTGAAATCGTCACGCAGCGGCTGCGGAGCGGCCTCGATACCGTACAGGCCGCAGTACACCGGGTAGAAGCTGTAGGTAATGTCCGGGTACAGCACCGGCCGACCATGCTGGAACAACCCGTGAAAGATGTGCGCCAGCACTTCATCCGAGCCGTTACCAACAAACACCTGCGCGGTGTCCACGCCGTAGTAGCTGGCAATCTCGTCTTTCAGCGCATCGGCATTGGGCGCCGGATACAGACGCAGGCTGTCATTGAGTTCCGTCTGAATGGCATCCACCACCCGCGGCGACGGTCCATAGGGGTTCTCGTTGGTATTGAGCTTGACCAGGTTCTCGACCTTGGGCTGCTCACCCGGCACATAGGGCACCAGGTCGTTGACAAAGGGACTCCAGAAACGACTCACGGGACACTCCAGAAACCCGCTGAAGGCTAAAGGCTGAAGGCTGAAAGACCTGACTCAGTGCCGACCTTCCAGCCTTCAGCCTACAGCCTAGAGCGGCTGTTAGGGTTTGATTCGGTATTCCGCGCTGCGCGCGTGGGCAGTCAGGCTTTCGCCGCGGGCCAGCACTGATGCGGTTTTGCCCAGCTCGGACGCGCCGTCCGGTGAGCAGAAGATCAGCGATGAGCGCTTCTGGAAATCATAGACTCCCAGCGGCGACGAGAAGCGTGCGGTGCCGGAGGTCGGCAGTACGTGGTTGGGGCCTGCGCAGTAGTCGCCCAGCGCTTCCGGAGTATAGCGCCCCATGAAGATGGCGCCGGCGTGACGCACCTGAGGCAGCAGGGCTTCCGGGTCTGCGACCGACAACTCCAGGTGCTCCGGGGCAATGCGGTTGGTCAGCACACAGGCCTGCTCCAGGTCGTCCACCTTGATCAGCGCGCCGCGGGTTTCCAGCGACACGCGCACAATGGCGTCACGCTCAAGGTCGCCGATCAGACGATTGAGGCTGGCTTCCACAGCGTCGAGAAACGCGGCATCGGGCGAGAGCAGAATGGATTGAGCGTCTTCATCGTGCTCGGCCTGGGAGAATAGATCCATGGCGATCCAGTCCGGGTCGGTCTGCCCGTCGCACACCACCAGAATCTCGGACGGGCCGGCGATCATGTCGATACCGACCTGGCCGAATACGGCGCGCTTGGCGGTGGCAACATAGATGTTGCCGGGGCCGACGATCTTGTCGACCTGCGGCACGCTTTCAGTGCCGTAGGCCAACGCCGCGACAGCCTGCGCGCCACCAATGGTAAACACGTGATCAACACCGGCCAGACAGGCCGCTGCCAGCACCAGTTCGTTGATTTCACCACGCGGGGTCGGCACCACCATGACCACTTCCGGCACGCCGGCAACCTTGGCCGGAATCGCATTCATCAGTACCGAAGACGGGTAAGAGGCCTTGCCGCCCGGCACATACAAACCGACGCGATCCAGCGGCGTGATCTGCTGACCCAGCACGGTGCCATCGGCCTCGGTGTAGCGCCAGGAGTCCTGACGCTGGTGTTCGTGGTAGCTGCGCACCCGCTCGGCGGCAACGGACAGAGCCTCGCGCTGCTCTGGGGTAATACGCTCAAGCGCCAGCTCGAGGCGCGCACGGTCGAGAATCAGGCCGGCCATGCTGTCCACAGACAGGCCGTCAAAACGCTCGGTGTACTCAACCAGCGCCGCGTCGCCGTTGGCGCGCACGGCCGCAATGATTTCTTCAACGCGGTCATTGACCGCCTTGTCGGACACGCCTTCCCAGGCCAGCAAGGCATCCAGATGCTCGGCAAAATCGCTCTGATTGGCGTTCAGACGGGCGATTTTCAACGGCGTACTCATAGGGATACCTTCACGGAAACAGGGAAACGGGGGTCGGGTCAGACTCAAGCACTACGGCGTTCAACAGCCTCGGCCAGCAGGTCGATCAGGCTCTTGATACGCGCATGCTTCATCTTCATCGAAGCCTTGTTGACGATCAAGCGCGAACTGATGTGTGCGATCAGTTCCTGCGGCTCCAGACCATTGGCTTTGAGCGTATTGCCGGTGTCGACCACATCGATGATCTTGTCGGCCAGGCCCACCAGCGGAGCTAGCTCCATGGAGCCGTACAGCTTGATGACGTCGACCTGACGGCCCTGCTCGGCATAATAGCGGCGCGCAACGTTGACGAACTTGGTTGCCACTTTCAGGCGCCCAGTCGGCTCCGGCGCATCCACCGGGCCCGCAGTCATCAGCTTGCAGTTGGCAATTTTCAGGTCCAGCGGCTCGTACAGGCCCTGACTGCCATACTCCATCAGCACGTCCTTGCCGGCCACACCCAGATCGGCGGCGCCATGCTCGACATAGGTCGGCACATCGGTGGCGCGCACAATCAGCAGGCGGACGTTCGGGTCGGTGGTCGGAAAAATCAGCTTGCGGCTCTTTTCCAGATCCTCGGTCGGCTCGATCCCGGCCTCTTTGAGCAGCGGCAGGGTATCGTCAAGGATGCGCCCCTTGGACAGGGCAATGGTCAGGGTCTGGCTCATGAGAACTCTCTGTTAGGCCGGGACCCGGCGGATGATTCCACCCAGGGCCTGCAGCTTTTCTTCAATACATTCGTAACCGCGATCAATGTGATAGATGCGATCCACCATGGTATCGCCTTCTGCCACCAGGCCGGCGATCACCAGGCTGGCCGAGGCACGCAGATCGGTAGCCATTACCGGCGCGGCCTTCAGCTTCTCAACACCGGTCACCACCGCAGTGTTACCTTCCACCAGAATACGCGCGCCCATGCGGTTCATTTCCTGAACGTGCATAAAGCGGTTTTCAAAGATGGTTTCAATCACGGTGCCGGTGCCTTCAGCAACCGCGTTCATGGCAACAAACTGCGCCTGCATGTCGGTCGGAAAGGCCGGATAGGGGGCGGTTTTCAGGTTGACCGCACGCGGGCGGTTGCCCTTCATGTCCAGCTCAATCCAATTTTTTCCAGCGTCGATGTAGGCGCCCGCCTCTTCCAGCTTGAGCAGCACCGAGTCGAGAATACCGGCGTCGGTACCCTTGAGCTTGACGCGGCCACGGGTGGCGGCCGCAGCCACCAGGAAGGTACCGGTTTCGATGCGATCGGGCATGACCGAGTAGCGTGCGCCGTGCAGACGCTCAACACCGTGCACGGTGATGGTGTCGGTGCCGTGCCCGCTGATCTGCGCGCCCATGGCAATCAGGCATTCAGCCAGATCAACCACTTCAGGCTCACGCGCGGCGTTTTCAATGACCGATTTACCCTTGGCCAGGGTGGCGGCCATCAGGATGTTCTCGGTACCGGTCACACTCACGGTATCGAACAGGAAGTGCGCACCGCGCAAACCACCCTCCGGCGCCTTGGCCTTGATATAGCCGCCATCCACGGTGATGGTTGCACCCATGGCTTCAAGCCCGCGGATATGCAGATCAACCGGGCGCGAGCCGATGGCGCAGCCGCCAGGCAATGCCACTTCGGCTTCACCAAAATGCGCCACCATCGGACCCAGCACCAGAATCGAGGCGCGCATGGTCTTGACCAGCTCATAGGGTGCAACCAGCGTGGTGATGCGGGTGGGGTCTACCTCGACGCCCAGGCGCTCATCAATGACCGGCAACACGCCCATGCGACCGAACAGTTCGATCATGGTGGTGATGTCGTGCAGATGCGGCAGGTTGGAGATGGTGACAGGCTCATCCGCCAGCAGCGTGGCAGCGAGGATCGGCAGAGCCGAGTTCTTGGCTCCGGAAATCCAGATTTCCCCGTCCAGGCGATTGCCGCCGGTGATGATCAGTTTGTCCATTTGCGGTACGTACTCCAGACCTCAGGCGCGCGACGCCCAGGCCTCTTGGGTGTAGAACTTCATGGTAACGGCGTGGATACGACCGTCGGCAATGTACGGGTTGAGCAGTGCATAGACCTGCTGCTGACGCTTGACCGGCGACAGTGCCGCCAGCGAGTCGCTGATCAGGTTGAGCTGAAAGTTGCAGCCCTCGCCTTCAACCTCGACCCGGGTATCGGTCAGGCTGGTTTCGATCAGCGTTTTGACTTCGGTAGATTGCATCTTACTAGGTACTCCTTGCGGCCTGGCGCGCATGCGCCAAGCCCTGTTCGATTAGGTTGGCGCCTGGGCGCCTTGCTGCAGCCAGTCTTCCAGGCCGCAGACCTGCGCCATGCTCTGCAAACCCGTCGGCAGCGAGCGCACCTGCAGCGAGCGCCCGGCGCGCTGCGCCTGCTCGGCGGCGCGCAGCAGCAGCGACAACGCGACGCTGTTGGCCTGGGTTACCTGGGCAAAATCCAGCACCAGCGGGCCCTGACCACGCCCGGCGGCGTCCAGCAGTTGCTCGCGCAGCGCCGGCGCGCTGGCAAAGTCCAGCTCACCGGACAGCAGTACAACGCCTTCGGCATCGACCTGCAGAGTCGCCTGGCTCACTGCTCGGTCTCTTGCTTGACGGTCTCGCGGGACTGGGCAACAACGCTGCCCCAGTTGTCGATCACCGCGTCCAGATCATTGCGATGGGTTTTCATCGCCTGGGCAAACTGATCGCGGAACAGCAGACCAATGTTGATACCTTCAACGATCACGTTGCGCACCTTCCACTGCTCGCCCACCAGCGACATGGTATAGGTAGCAGAATAGACCTGACCATCGCCGGCCTTGACCTGCATATCCACGCTGGCGCGATCAGGGCGCGGCTCGCGGCTGTTAGCCGGCAGCACGGTGATTTCACCACTTTGGAAGTCCAGCAGGGCATTGCCGTAGAACTGCACCATGCTGCGCTTGAAGGTGTCGATAAAGCGCTGCATCTGCTCGTCGGTGGCGCCGCGACTGTAGCGCACGGTCATCACGCTGCGCGCGATGCCGTCAAAATCGACGACCGGCTCCAGCACCTCGTTCAGCCCTTCGGTGAAGGCTTCAACATCATTACGGTAGGTTTCACGGTTGGCGTCCAGCACCGCCATGACCCTGTTGGACGTATCCTCGACAATTTCCTGAGGGGTGGCATTGGCGTGCGCCAGCGCAGGCAGCAACAGGCCCATGGCAGCAATGAAACGGATAAATGAACGCATAACTTGTCTCTCCTGAAAGGCCGACCGGGATCAGTCGTCCTTGCTTACCGTATTGAGCAGGAACCGCCCGATCAGTTCCTCCAGCACCAATGCCGACTGGGTGTCATAAAGCTCGCTGCCGTCAACCAGCAGGTCGTCATCGCCACCAACCGAGATGCCAACATACTTCTCGCCCAGCAGCCCGGCGGTCAGGATAGAGGCGGTGCTGTCGGCCGGCAGGGTGTCGACCTTGCTGTCGATCGCCAGATCAACCCGCGCGCTGTAGCGGTTCTTGTCGAAACTGATGGCCGTCACCTGACCAATGGTCACGCCCGACATGGTGACCTTGGCACGCGGCGTGAGGCCTGCCACGTTATCGAAGTAGGCATGCACGCTGTAGGTGCTGCCGGTGCTGGTGGCCGTCAGACCGCTGACACGCACCGCCAATACCGCCAGCGCAAGCAGGCCGGCAAGAATAAAGACGCCGACAATCAGTTCCAGGTTACGGGTACGCATGACAGGTTCCTTGGCTAATCAAAACATCAGTGCAGTCAGAATAAAGTCCAGCCCCAGCACGGCCAGCGAGGCATAGACCACGGTTCGCGTGGTAGCCCGGCTGATGCCTTCGGAGGTTGGTTCACAGTCGTAACCCTGGAACACGGCAATCCAGGTCACAACAAAGGCAAAGACCACGGCCTTGATCAGGCCGTTCAACACATCTTCCGAGAACTCGACGGAGTTCTGCATGTTTGACCAGTAGGAGCCGGAGTACACACCCAACCAGTCGACCGCGACCATCGCGCCACCCCAGATACCCACCACGCAGAACACCATGGCCAGCAGCGGCATGGAAATAAAGCCCGCCCACAGGCGCGGCGCAATCACGTATTTGAGGGGGTCGACGCCGATCATTTCCATGCTCGACAACTGCTCGGTGGCCTTCATCAGGCCGATCTCGGCAGTCAGCGCAGAGCCGGCCCGACCGGCAAATAGCAACGCGGTCACCACCGGCCCCAGCTCACGCAGCAGGGTCAGCGCCACCATCTGGCCAACCGCCTGCTCCGAGCCGTAGCCCACCAGAATGTTGTATCCCTGCAGCGCCAGCACCATGCCGATAAACAGGCCCGACACCACAATAATGGCCAACGACAGCACACCGACGGCGTGCAGTTGCTTGACCAGCAGCGTCCAGCCGTTGCCAAAGCGCGCACGCCCGAACAGCACATTGACCAGAAACAGGCCCGAACGGCCGAGCGCGGCCAGCGTATCCAGACCTGCCCGTCCGAGCAGTACCACCCTGTCGACCAGGCTCACGCGTCTTTCTCCGTCTGCATCAGATCCTGCACATAGTCCTGCGCCGGATAATGGAATGGCACCGGCCCATCGGGCTCGCCCTGCATGAACTGGCGAATACGCGGGTTATCGGAGTTCATCAGTTCATCCGGCGTACCCTGCCCCAACACCTGCCCGTCACCCACCACATACAGGTAGTCGGCAATGCTGGCGGTCTCGGCCAGATCGTGGGATACCACGATACTGGTCAGCCCCATTGCGTCGTTGAGCAAACGGATCAGGCGCACCAGCACGCCCATGGAAATCGGGTCCTGCCCGACGAAGGGCTCGTCGTACATCATCAGCGCCGGGTCCAGCGCGATGGCACGGGCCAGCGCCACGCGTCGTTTCATGCCGCCGGACAGTTCATCCGGCATCAGCTTGCGCGCACCGCGCAGCCCAACGGCCTGCAGTTTCAGCAACACAATGTCACGAATCATGTCCTCGGGCAGGTCGGTGTGCACCCGCAGAGGGAAGGCAACGTTCTCGAAAACGTCCAGATCGGTAAACAGGGCACCACTTTGAAACAGCATGCCCATGTGCTGACGCGCGGCGAACAACTGCTCACGCCCCAGTTCGGGAATGTTCTGACCATTGACCCAGATCGAGCCGCTATCGGGGCGCAACTGAGCGCCGATCAAACGCAACAAGGTAGTCTTGCCGCAGCCTGAAGGCCCCATGATACCGGTCACCTTGCCACGTGGAATGCGAATATCCACGTTGTCGAAAATCACCCGGCTACCGCGCCGAAAGGTAATGTTCCGCAGGTCAACTATATAATCGGACGCGTCATTCATGGGATGCCTGGGCCTTTAACGGTCATGCCCAGTCCTAGGGCAAAATCAAGCCGCGTAATATAGCAGAGCGCCGAGGGCAGCCCAAGCCACGAATAAGGGATGAGGTCGCACCGTACCCTGAACCGGGGATAATCCCGCAACCTGTGTTGTCCATGGGTGAGTTGACGAGGACAAACCGCTATACTTGCCGGCTCAGCGATTAACGACAGACACCCCATGGCCGATTTTGACTACATAGCCTCTGCCCGCCGCACCATCAGCATGGAACGCGACGCCGTCGACTCCCTGCTCCAGCGCCTGGCCGCCCCCTTCAGCATTGCCTGTGACACCCTGCTCGCCTGCCGCGGTCGCGTTGTGGTCACCGGCATGGGCAAATCCGGTCATGTCGGGCGCAAGCTGGCCGCCACACTCGCCAGCACCGGCACACCCGCCTTCTTTGTTCATCCGGGCGAAGCCAGCCATGGCGACATGGGCATGATCACCGCCGAAGACGTGGTAATCGCACTGTCCAACTCCGGCAACACCGCAGAAGTCGTCACCTTGCTGCCGCTGATCAAACGCCTTGGTGCGCCGCTGATCAGCCTGACCGGCAACGCCGAATCCACCCTGGCCCAGGCAGCGGTTGCCAATCTGGACACCGGTGTCGAACAGGAAGCCTGTCCGCTCAACCTGGCCCCGACCTCCAGCACCACCACCGCTCTGGTCATGGGCGACGCCCTGGCAATTGCTTTGCTTGAGGCCCGCGGCTTCAGCGCCGAAGACTTTGCCTTCTCTCACCCGGGTGGCAGCCTGGGCCGCCGCCTGCTGCTGCTGGTCGACGACATCATGCACAGTGGCGACAGCATGCCGCTGGTCAAGCCCGAGGTACCGCTGCGCGATGCGCTGCTGGAAATGACCCGCAAGGGCCTGGGCCTGACCGGCATTCAGGACGAACAGGGCGCGCTGGTCGGCATCTTTACCGATGGCGACCTGCGCCGCACGCTGGATCAGAATCTCGACTTTCAGAGCGTACGCATTGGCGAGCTGATGACCCGCGGCAGCAAGACCGCCCGCGCCGGCATGCTGGCCGCCGAAGCACTGAAGATAATGGAAGATGCGCGCATCAACGGCCTGTTCGTCGTCGACAGCACTGGCCGTCCGGTGGGCGCTCTCAACATGCATGACCTGCTGCGTGCGGGGGTAGTGTGAGCCAAACCATGGACAAGCTGCATGAGCGTGCCCGGGCCATTCGCCTGGCGATCTTTGACGTTGACGGCGTACTGACCGACGGGCGCCTGTACTTCATGCCTGACGGCACCGAGTTCAAGTCCTTCAACACTCTGGATGGCCACGGCATCAAGATGCTGATGGCCTCCGGCGTCGAAACCGCCATCATCAGCGGCCGCAAGTCACCGCTGGTCGAGCGCCGCGCCGCCAACCTGGGTATCAAGCATCTGATCCAGGGCCGCGAGGACAAGCTGACGGCATTGAGCGAACTGCGCCAGATCATCCCGGTCGAGATGCATGAAATTGCCCACCTGGGCGATGACCTGCCGGACCTGCCGGTGATGCGCCGGGTTGGCCTGGGCATGGCCGTTGCCAGTGCCGACGCCTTTGTCCGCGAGCACGCCCACGGCGTTACCCAGGCTGTGGGCGGCGCCGGTGCGGCGCGCGAGTTCTGCGAACTCATCATGCGCGCGCAGGGCACCCTCGAACAGGCACAGGCAGCCTACCTGTGAAACTCGGCCTGCCGCGCTACCTGACCCTGGGCCTGCTGCTGGCGGCCGGCGCCGCGCTGGCATTGGCGGTCGGCTACTGGAACATCAGCCCGGGCAGTTTCGCCCCGGCGACCGTAGAGCGCGACAACGCCCGCCCCGACTTTTATATCGACAACGCGCGCATTCAGATGCTCGACGAGCAAGGCAAGGTTGCCTATCGCCTGACCGCAGAACATGCCGTGCACCAGATCGAAGATGGCAGCACCCGCCTTGAGCAGCCCGAGCTGCTGTTCTTCCGCGGCGAAAACCCAACGCCCTGGCTGCTCAAAGCGAATCAGGGGCTGGTGACGGAAAAGGGCGACCGGGTCGACCTGCACACCGACGTACTGCTGCAGCAACAACCCGACGGCCAACCCCAACGGCAGCTAACAACATCGGCGCTCACCCTTTATCCGCGTCGTGACTACGCCGAAACCGATCAAAGCGTTAGAATCGAGGCCGCTCGCAGTGTCACCACTGCCGAGGGCATGAAACTATTTCTCAATGACGGCCGCTTGCAGCTGCTGTCCACAGTAAGAGGCCAATATGAGGTGCGTTAACTCCCTCCTTGCCCTGACCCTGCTGGCTGGCTGCGCCACCCACGCCCTTGCGCTGCCGAGCGACAGCAGCCAGCCGATCCGCATCCAGGCGGATTCCGCTACGCTGGATGACAAGCGCAACACCGCCGTGTACACCGGCAACGTGATCATCACCCAGGGCAGCATGCGCCTGACCGGTGGCCGGGTGACGCTGAGCACCAACGCTAACGGCGAGCTGAACACCATGGTTACCTATGGCAGCCCGGCTACCTATCAGCAAACGCCGGAGGCCAACAAGGCGCCGGTCAAGGCGCGGGCGCAGACCATCGAGTATCACGCTGACCGCGAAACCATTGTGCTGATTCAGGAAGCGTTTCTGGAGCAGTCCGGCAACACCTTCCAGGGCGACTATGTCAGCTATGACATACCACGCCAGGTGGTTGATGCCGGCCGCGGCAGCGAAAGTGCAAACGGCAGCCAGAACGGCGGCGGCGGACGCATCGAGATCGTGATTCAGCCGCGCAGCCGCAGCAACGACAGCGGCACCGACAGCAGCAACGAAGAGCCAGCCACACCATGACCACCCTGCACGCCCAGCACCTGGCCAAGGCCTACAAGGCGCGCAAGGTTGTGCGCGACGTGTCGGTCTCTATCGACAGCGGCCAGGTAGTCGGCCTGCTTGGCCCCAACGGCGCCGGCAAGACCACCTGCTTTTACATGATTGTTGGCCTGGTCAAGGCCGATCAGGGCACGGTAACCGTCAACGGCAAGGACGTCACCCGCCTGCCCATGCACGGCCGCGCCCGCGAAGGTATCGGCTATCTGCCGCAGGAAGCATCGATTTTCCGCAAGCTGACGGTCGCCGAAAACATCATGGCGATTCTGGAAACCCGCAAGGATCTGAATCGCCAGGCCCGTGAAGGCAAACTGGAATCGCTGCTGCGCGAATTTCATATCCATCACCTGAGCGACAGCCTGGGCATGAGCCTGTCCGGCGGCGAGCGTCGCCGCGCCGAGATTGCCCGGGCACTGGCCACCGACCCCAGCTTCATCCTGCTGGACGAGCCCTTTGCCGGCGTCGACCCGATTTCGGTCGGCGACATCAAGCAGATCATCCAGCACCTGAAAGACAAGGGCATTGGCGTGCTGATCACCGATCACAACGTACGCGAAACCCTGGATATCTGTGACAAGGCCTATATCGTCAACGATGGCCACATCATTGCCGAAGGTGATGCCGACACCGTACTGGCAGACCAGACGGTGAAAGATGTATACCTGGGCCATGCCTTCCGGCTATAAAAGCACCCGTATTTCAGGCATGCTACCGGCAAATGGACATCAGCACGTCCAAACCAACGGTTTGAACCAGCGCACAAGGTATTTCGCAACACAATGAAACCCTCGCTCGTCCTCAAGATGGGGCAGCAGCTGACCATGACACCTCAGCTGCAGCAGGCCATCAGACTGCTTCAGCTGTCCAGTCTCGACCTCCAGCAGGAGGTGCAGGAGGCACTGGAGGCCAATCCCATGCTGGAAATGGCCGACGAGGGTGACGATGACTACAGCAGCAACGCCAGCCAGGACAGCGGCGATGACGACGCCCCGGCGGTAACCCTGCCCGAGCCGGTCTCCATGGACTCCATCGACCAGCACACCCAGGGTGATCAGGAAGGCAACTGGAACGAGGCGATCCCCAACGAGCTGCCGGTCGACACCCAGTGGGAAGACGTCTACCAGACCTCTGCCAGCTCCCTGCCCAGCCAGGATGACGAGGACTGGGACTACACCTCACGCACCGGCACCGGTGAAACGCTGCAAAGCCACCTGGAGTGGCAGCTCAACCTGCTGCCGATGTCCGAAACCGACTACCAGATCGCCACCGCTCTGATCGACGGCATCAACGCCGACGGCTACCTCGAAGAGTCGCTGGAAGACATCCTCGCGTCGCTGCCCGAAGAGCTGGAAGCCGAGCTCGACGAAGTGGAAATGGTGCTGCACCGCATCCAGCAATTCGAACCCGTGGGCGTAGGCGCGCGTGACCTGCGCGAATGCCTGCTGTTGCAGATTCGCCAGTTGCCGGACGATACGCCGATGCTGGAGCAGGCAACCCGGGTAATTCGCGATCATCTGGAGCTGCTCGGCAACCGCGATTTCAGCCAGTTGATGCGCCGCAGCAAGCTGAAGGAAGACCAGCTGCGTGATGCGATCAGCCTGATCCAGACGCTCAACCCGCGCCCCGGCTCCGAGATCGCCTCAGGCGAAGCCGAGTACGTCATTCCCGACGTGATCGTGCGCCGCGACAGCCACCGCTGGATCGTCGAACTGAATCAGGACGCTGTGCCCAAGGTGCGCGTCAACGGCCATTACGCCTCGATGGTCCGCCGCGCCGACTCCAGCGAAGACAACACCTACCTGCGCAACAACCTGCAGGAGGCCCGCTGGTTCATCAAGAGCCTGCAAAGCCGCAACGAAACACTGATGAAGGTAGCCACCCAGATCGTCGAGCATCAGCGCGGCTTTCTTGAGCATGGCGAAGAAGCCATGAAGCCGCTGGTACTGCATGACATCGCCGAAGCCGTTGGCATGCACGAGTCGACCATCTCGCGGGTTACCACGCAAAAGTACATGCACACCCCGCGCGGCATTTTCGAGCTCAAGTACTTCTTCTCCAGTCACGTCGGGACCAGCGAGGGTGGAGAATTCTCGTCTACCGCCATCCGCGCACTGATCAAAAAGCTGGTTGCAGCAGAAAACCCAAAGAAACCATTGAGTGACAGCAAGATCGCTGGTTTACTGGAAGAGCAGGGCATCGAAGTAGCCCGCCGGACCATCGCAAAGTATCGCGAGTCGCTCAATATCGCGCCATCGAGCGAACGCAAGAGACTGGTCTAGCGTCCTCTGGCCGATAGCGGTCAGGGCGAAGATCCAGTTCAGGGATCATGCAGTGGCACCACCGGGTGACGGAAGATCACCCTGCAACAACAAGCCAATCAGGAGACGCCGTATGCAACTGAACATTAGCGGTCACCAACTCGACATCACTGACGCACTGCGCGATTACGTCACTGAGAAAATGGCCCGTCTGGAGCGGCATTTCGACAAGATCACCAACGTACAAGTCACTCTTGAAGTTGAAAAGCTCCGGCAGAAGGCCGAAGCCACCCTGCACATCGCAGGGGGCGAAGTTGTTGCACTGGCCGAGCATACCGACATGTACGCCGCCATTGACATGCTGACCGACAAGCTTGATCGCCAACTGATCAAGCACAAGGAAAAGCACATTGACCGCCAGCAAGGCGCAAACGTCCGATAACATCGCGCCAACATGCAAATTGACCACATCCTGACCCCTGAACGCACTTTCTCCGGCGTTCAGGGGGGATCCAAAAAACGTGTGCTGGAGCTGATCGGCAAACTGGTTGCCCAGCACACCAACCTGGATCCCGACGCCATCTATGAAAACCTGATTGCCCGCGAAAAGCTCGGCTCAACCGGCTTTGGCAACGGTATCGCTATTCCTCACTGTCGTCTTGAAGACTGCCATCAGGCCATTGGCGCCCTGCTGCAGCTCGACGGCAAGATCGATTTTGACGCCCTTGATGGCCAGCCCGTAGACCTGATCTTCGTCCTGCTGGTCCCTCAGGAAGCCACCGAACAGCACCTGCAGATCCTCAAGATGCTGGCCGGCAAGCTGGACCGGGCAGACCTGCGCGAGGCCTTACGCGCAGCACCAGACGCCGACGCCCTTTACCGCGTCATGGTCAACGACGGCGACGGAGGCTGACCATGCGTTTGATTGTCGTCAGCGGCCGTTCCGGCTCGGGCAAAAGTACCGCCCTGCACCTGCTGGAAGACAATGGCTTCTACTGCATCGACAATCTCCCCGCAGGCCTGTTGCCGGAGTTGGCTCGCCAGGCCAGCCTGAACGATTTCAGCGTGCCGGATGTCGCCATCAGTATCGACGCCCGCAACCTGCCCAATGACCTCGCTCGCTTCCCCCAGTTGCTGAAAGAAGTCCGCGCCGCCGGTGTGCAGTGCGATATTCTGTTTCTCGCCGCCCGGGACGAGGTGCTGATCAAGCGTTTTTCCGAGACCCGCCGCAAACACCCGCTGACCGATGACCAACTGTCGCTGGGCGAGGCGCTGGCCCAGGAACTGAAAATACTCGAGCCGATCATTGACCTGGCAACGCTCAAGGTCGATACCAGCCACCTGAATCTCTATCAGCTGCGCGATCAGCTGAAGCAACGCCTGCTCGGCGCCCAGGGCAGCCAGCCGTCAGTGCTAATCCAGTCTTTCGGCTTCAAGCGCGGCGTACCCACCGATGCCGATCTGGTGTTCGACGTGCGCTGCCTGCCCAACCCGTACTGGATGCCCGATCTGCGCGCCTACTCTGGCCGGGATGAGCCGGTACGCGACTATCTGGTCGCACAGCCGGAGGTCGAAGACATGTTTCAGGATATCGTCTACTATCTGCGCAAGTGGCTGCCGCGCTACGCTGCCAGCGAGCGTAGCTACATGACCATCGCCATTGGCTGCACCGGCGGTCACCACCGCTCGGTCTATATCGCCGAGCGCCTGGTCGAGGCCCTTAGCCGCACCACCCCCAACCTTCTGATCCGCCACCGCGACTTGCCCTGATGCCCAACACCCGCGTACTCATCATCAACAAGCTCGGCTTGCACGCCCGCGCCGCCGCCAAATTTGTCGGCGTTGCCAATCAGTACGGCTGCAAGGTGGGTGTCGGACTGGATGAAGAGAGTCAGGTAGACGGCAAAAGCATCATGCAAGTAATGATGCTGGCCGCCAGCAAAGGCACCGAAATCTGCATCAGCTGCGAAGGCGATCAGGCCGACGACGCCATGAATGCGTTGCTTGAGCTGATTAACGATTATTTTGGGGAAGGGGAATAGAGCAAGCTGCAAGCTTATCAGGGTGGCCCGAGCACAGGGGCCATCAACTGCTTTTCACCAATTCTTGCGACTAATCCCAGGCCAAATAAAACCCCGCGCGATTCAAGAGCCGTCCGGGGTTTACTTGCAGCTTGAAGCTTAGGGCTTGCAGCTGGACAGTAGGGGGCGCTACGCGCCCCCTACTGTCATCCCATCCACCAACCAACTACCGGTCAGATAGTTGCCGCGGCGCTCGATATCGGAGCCGACGCAGCGCAGGTTGGTGTACATGTCGCGCAGGTTGCCGGCGATGGTCACTTCGCTGACCGGGTACTGGATTTCGCCATTCTCGACCCAGAAGCCACCGGCGCCACGTGAGTAGTCGCCGGTGACGCCATTCACGCCCTGCCCCATCAGCTCGGTCACCAGCAGGCCGGTGCCCATTTCCTTGAGCAGGGCCTGCAGGTCGCCAGCGTTGCTGCTGACTTGCAGGTTATGCACGCCGCCAGCGTTGGCGGTACTAGGCAAGCCCAGCTTGCGCCCCGAGTAGGTGCTGAGCAGCCAACTGGTCAACCGCCCCTGATCGATAAATGCCTGCTCACGGGTTTGCAGTCCGTCGCCGTCAAACGCCGAGCTGCCCAGGCCCTGACGCAAATAGGGCGTCTCGTGCATGCGCATCCACTCGGGAAATACCGGCTGCCCCATGGCGTCCAGCAGGAAGGTCGACTCGCGGTAGACCGCACCGCCGGAAATAGCGCCAAACAGGTGTCCAACCAGACCGGCGGCCTGGTCCGCGGCGAACAGCACCGGCACCTTGGCGGTTTTCACCGAGCGTGGCTGCAGGCGCGCGAGCGTGCGCTGGGCCGCCTTGCGCCCCACCGACTCCTCGCTGGCCAACCGCTCGGGTACACGATCTACGGCGTACCAGTAGTCGCGCTGCATGCCCTGTTCCGAGGAGGCAATAAGAATGGCTGCGCTACTGTGCCGGCTGCTCAGCGCACTGCCGATAAAACCATGGCTGTTGCCGTACACCCGGCAGCCCTGCTGGGTGCTGATCTGCGCACTGTCGCTTACCAGACGCGGGTCAACATCCAGTGCGGAGGCCTCCAGCAGCAGCGCGCGCTCGATGGCATCATCAGCGCTCAACTGCCAGGGGTGAAACAAATCCAGATCAGGCAGGTCGGTGGCCATCAGCTGCGCATCCGCAAGGCCGGCGCACGGGTCTTCACTGGCGTGACGGGCAATCACCAGCGCGGTCTCCACCGCTTTGATAATGGCCTCATCAGAGGTGTCTGAGGTACTTACACTGCCCTTGCGCTGGCCGTCATACAGCGTGATGGCAAAACCCTGATCACGATTGAACTCGACCGTCTCCACCTCGCGGTTGCGCACACTGACCGACAGCCCGGTGTTCTGGCTGACGCCGACCTCGCTGGCCGTCGCGCCCTGACGTCGGGCTTGCTCAACGATAAAGGCCACCCGCTGTTCCAGCATCTCGCGCAGCGCCTGCGGACTTTCGGCTACGCTGGTTGTATTCGCGCTCATCTCACCTCCAAAGCAGAGGGCCATTGTAGCGAGGTTACTGGCGGAAACCACCTCGCATTAGTCGCGCAACGCCACAAAGGAGTATCATATGCGGCCCGACAGCCAGCTGTACGGCGCCGCCGACAGGAACACCATGACCGAATTTCACGAAGACGACGCGCTCGAACCCGAAGACGAGGGTAAAAGCAAAACCCAGATAAAACGGGAAATGGATGCCCTGCAGGATCTGGGCAAGCGCCTGATCGCCCTCAAGCCCGACCAGTTGGCCAAGCTGGAGCTGACCGACAAGCTGCGCCTGGCGCTGGCCGAAGCCCATCGCCACACCGCCCGCGGCGCGCTCAAGCGCCACATGAGCTATGTCGGCAAACTCATGCGCGATCAGGATGTAGAGCGCATTCAGCAATACGTCGACCTGCTGGACAGCGGCAGCCAGGCCCACAACCAGCACTTCCACCAGATTGAGCGCTGGCGTGACCGCCTGCTGACCGGCCGCGCCGACGAGCTGGAACTGTTCATGCTCGCCTACCCCGACGCCGACCGTCAGCACCTGCGCCAACTGGTACGCCAGGCCAACCGCGAGACCGAGCAGAACAAGCCGCCAGCAGCCGCGCGCAAGCTGTTCAAGGCCATCCGTATCCTCGCCGACGACGCCAAGGGGCTCTGAGCAGGTCGGTACTGGGTCACAGCTCAGGCTCACATACAGCCGTCATCTTGGCGCTACGCGCCACCCGCTGCTAGGTTTTAACTTTAACCTGCAGAGGATGATGCTACGTGAGCCTTGCCCTTGATCTGCCTCGACTCGAAACCACCCTGCGCCTCCCGGCACAGGACGAGCTGCAACAACTTCTGCAGGGACTGCTGCAGCCAAGCGCCCGCATCGACTCGAAGTACCTCTACGATGACCGAGGCTGCGAGCTGTTCACCGACATCTGTCGCCTCGACGAGTACTACCCTACACGTACCGAGGCGCACATATTCTCCGACCACCGCGACGCCATCGCCGCACAGCTGCCAGACAACCCACAATGGATCGACCTGGGCTGTGGCGATTGCAGCAAGACGCTGAACTGGCTGGATGCCGTGCAGCCGGCACGCGTGATCGGCGTGGATATCGCCGGAGAGTTTCTGCACAGCTCAATGGCCGCTGTCGCCCGAGCAAACCCGGAGCTTGAGTGTGTCGGCGTGGTTTGCGACTTCACCCAGCACCTTGAGCTGCAGGATCTACTGGCAGAGCGCCCCGACCACCCGCCAGTGTTCTTTTACCCAGGCTCATCAATCGGCAACTTCGAGCCCCGCGACGCCATGCGCTTTCTCAGACGCATACGCGCACATTGCGGCGAGCACGGGCGTCTGCTGATTGGCGCCGACCTGCTCAAGCCACGCGCCATCCTGGAAGCAGCCTATGACGATGCCAGCGGCGTCACCGCAGCGTTCAACCTGAACATCCTCAATGTCGTCAATCGCGAACTGGATGCCGAATTCCAGCCCGAGCTGTTCCGTCACCAGGCCCACTTTGATGAAGCCCATCGGCGTATCGAGATGCACCTGGTTGCCCGCGAGCGTCACAGTGTTCGTCTGGCCCGCCACACCCGCCGCTACTTTGGCGCCGGAGAACGCATAGTGACGGAGTACTCGCACAAATACAGTGTGGATGAGTTCCGCGCCCTGCTCGCCGCCAGCGGCCTGCGCTGCAGCCATTACTGGACCGACCCGCAAGACTGGTTTGGCGTTTTTCTGGCAGAGCCGGTATGAGCCGGCCAGCCAATCAGCCAGCAGCCAGCCGTTTGCAGCTTGAGTACGCGCGGATTCGCGCGTACTCACTGGAGCTGGTACGCGGACTCAGTGCCGAAGACTGCCAACTGCAGTCCATGCCAGACGCCAGCCCGCTGAAGTGGCATCTGGCGCACACCACCTGGTTCTTTGAGACCTTTGTGCTCGCCGCATTGCCGCAGCCGCCCAAGGTGGTCGATCCAAGCTACAAGGTGCTGTTCAACTCCTACTACGTCGGCGTTGGCGAGCGCCACCTGCGAGCCGAGCGCGGCCTGCTGTCGCGCCCCACACTGGCCGAGGTACTGCACTACCGCAAGCAGGTCGACCAGTACATGCAACAGGCGTTGGCCGACATCCCCCAGGGCAGCCCCCTTGCAGCCTTGGTGACCCTTGGCCTGCAGCACGAACAGCAGCATCAGGAATTGATGCTGACAGACCTGAAGCACCACTTTGCCTGCAACCCGCTGCTACCGGCCTGGCGCTCCGAGGCACCTGAGCAGCAGTCCAGCGAGAACACAGCTCAGGCGTATGCCTACCGCCGCTTTGCAGGCGGCCTGTGCGAGACTGGCGCAAGCGAAGCGCCCTTCAGCTATGACAATGAGGGCCCACGCCACCGGGTCTGGCTGGAGCCCTTTCTGCTTGGTGAGCGCAACGTCAGCAATGGCGACTTTATTGCCTTCATCAACGACGGCGGATACCAACGCCCCGAGCTGTGGCTATCCGATGGCTGGGACTGGGCAAGCCAACGTCACGCGCAGGCACCGCTGTACTGGCAACAAGACCACGAGCAACGCTGGCACGCCTTCACCCTGGCGGGGCTGCAACCACTGAATCTGGACGCTGCGGTGTGCCATGTCAGCCTATATGAGGCTGACGCCTATGCACGCTGGGCGGCTGCGCGGCTGCCGACCGAGGCCGAGTGGGAACACGCAGCGCGAACCGCACCGGATCTTGCCGGGCTGTTCAACCAGGTCTGGCAGTGGACCAACAGCGCCTATCTGCCCTACCCCGGTTACCAGCCGGCCGCGGGCGCCGTGGGCGAGTACAACGGCAAATTCATGATCAACCAGATGGTCCTGCGCGGCAGTTCCTGTGCTACACCGGCGGGCCATAGCAGACCCTCATACCGCAACTTCTTCCCCCCGGCTGCGCAGTGGCAATTCAGCGGACTCCGCCTGGCGCGCGACGTCTGAACAACGCGTTCTTTCGAGCGTCCAAGTATACAGAACACATCAAGCTCCGGTGGCCAACGCTGCGCGATGACCACCCTGCAGCGCGGCTGCCCCTGTAAGGTGGCGTAAGCCCCTTTTCTGCCTTGGCACATACCACCACAAAGGCGTGCGAGCAGACACAAAAAAGCCGCCCCGTCACCGGGGCGGCTTTTTCAATTGGAACAACGCAGTGCTGGATCAGTAACCCAGTGCGAAATTCTCCACATCCATGTCCATCAGGTTGTCGGCACCGGAGAGCATGGAGTCGACGTGGGCACGGGTGCGCGGCAGGATGCGCTGGAAGTAGAAACGCGCAGTCTGCAGCTTGGCCTTGTAGAAGCCTTCTTCGGTAGTGCCGGCAGCCAGTTTCTCAGCTGCAACACGGGCCATGTCAGCCCAGAAGTAGGCCAGGCAGGCGTAGCCGCTGTACATCAGGTAATCCACAGAGGCGGCACCAACCATTTCACGGTCTTTCATCGCAGCCATGCCGACCTTCATGGTCAGATCGCCCCATTCCTTGTTCAGCGCGGCCAGCGGAGCAACAAACTCGCCAATGGCCTCGTTACCTTCGTTGGCCTGACAGAACTTGTGCACGATCTTGGTGAAGCCCTTGAGCGCCTCGCCCTGGGTCATCAGAATCTTGCGACCCAGCAGGTCCAGCGCCTGAATGCCGGTGGTGCCTTCGTACAGCATGGAGATACGAGCATCACGAACGTTCTGCTCCATGCCCCATTCGGCGATAAAGCCGTGGCCGCCGTAGATTTGCACACCGTGGTTGGCGGCTTCGAAACCGACTTCGGTCATGAACGCTTTGGCAATCGGCGTCAGGAACGCCAGCATGGCATCAGCTTGCTTCTTCTGCTCGGCGTCTTGGCTGTTCTTGACGATATCCACCTGCTTGGCGGTGAAGTAAACCATCGCGCGGTTACCTTCGGCGAAGGCCTTCATGGTCAGCAGCATGCGACGTACGTCCGGGTGAACGATGATCGGGTCAGCAGCCTTTTCCGGCGCTTTCGGGCCAGTCAGGGCACGCATTTGCAGACGCTCACGGGCGTAGGTAATACCGCCCTGGAAGCCAACTTCGGCGTGGGCCAAGCCCTGCAGCGCGGTACCCAGACGAGCGGTGTTCATAAAGGTGAACATGCAGTTCAGCCCCTTGTTCGCCGGGCCGATCAGGTAGCCGGTGGCAGCGTCAAAGTTCATCACGCAAGTCGCGTTACCGTGGATACCCATCTTGTGCTCCAGCGAGCCACAGGCAACACCGTTGCGCTCGCCCACGTCACCGTTGGTGTCCGGCAGGAACTTGGGCACGATGAACAGGGAGATACCCTTGGTACCGGCCGGCGCGTCGGGCAGACGGGCCAGAACGATGTGGACGATGTTCTCGGCCATGTCGTGTTCACCGGAGGAGATGAAGATCTTGGTACCGGAAATCTTGTAGCTACCGTCAGCCTGCGGCTCTGCCTTGGTACGCAGCATGCCCAGGTCGGTACCACAATGAGGCTCGGTCAGGCACATGGTGCCGGTCCACTGACCGGATACCAGCTTGGTCAGATAAGTGTGCTTCTGCTCGTCAGTGCCGTGGGCATCCAGGGTGTTCATGGCGCCGTGGGACAGGCCGGGGTACATGCCCCAAGACCAGTTAGCCTGGCCGACCATTTCACTGATCGCCAGACCCAGCGACTCGGGCAGGCCCTGACCGCCGTGGTTGACGTCATGCGCCAGGCTCGGCCAGCCGCCTTCAACGTATTGCTGGTAGGCTTCTTTGAAGCCAGCCGGCGTTTTCACGCCTTCCGGGCTCCAGGTACAGCCTTCGGTGTCACCCACGCGGTTCAGCGGCGCAATCACCTGTTCACAGAATTTGGCGCCTTCTTCCAGAATGGCGTTGACCATATCCGGCGTGGCTTCTTCGCAGCCGGGCAGGCTCTGATAGTGTTCTTCATAACCCAGAAGTTCATCGCGGACGAAGCGAATGTCACGCAGGGGAGCCTTGTATTCGGGCATGGTACTGGACCTCAAGTGTTTATCAGTATGCACGGGCAGCCGAGGCTGCGGTTGTGGTGGCTGCGCGGCAGCCGATTCAAACAGACGTTTGAAACATACGTTTACGCCAAGGCGTTGTCAACCCCGGCATGAATGCCAAGACATCATTGAAATTGAGAGTAGCAGGATGTGATCAGGCGGAAGCCTGAAGCGACGGCGTGCCGGAATCAGCAGCAATATTGCGATACAAACTAAGGTCCGCGACGGCAGCGCCCTTGGCCTCGCCCTCAGCACTGGACTGATCATCCACCGGATCTTTATCGCCTACCCGAGACGCAGCAGCAGGCCGCTCACCGTCTTCCGCCTCGGCGGTGGCCAGCTCTACCCGGGCCTGAGCAATCAACTGCGCAGCCTGGGCAGCAATTGAGCGATCAGCAGAGGATGGCTCAGCCGGCGCCAACGCGGCGCGGCGCACCTGTTCCATCTTGTCGATGGTCGCCTGCGGGTCACCGGCAACAGGCGATGTGGAGATAGGCACCTCGCCACCCACGGCATATTGCCGCCCGTCGGGGCCCCGCTCGTAGGTATAGCTGGCAGTGCCAGCATGCTGCCCACCGACGGCAACATGCGCTTGCTCGTGCGCGCGCACCTCCCGGTCGCGAGCAGCCAACTCTGAAATCTCCTGCTGCTCGACCAGCGCCAGCTCGGCTTCTGCCTTGCTCAGCTGCTCACGCTTGCTTTGCTCGGCCGCGACAGCCGTCTGTTCGCCCTCGGTACCGGGGGCGGCGGCGGAATCCGACTCGTCAACAGGTGGAAAACGGGTGGCCGACTGGCCGGGGGGCGTTTGCTCACTGATCGAAATACTGCGGGCAGTGAACGTGGTCAGCGCCGAAGGCTGGTATGCGGGGGGCAGACTGCTACCGACACTGACCATGGCAGGTGTCCGGGGCTGGCCTAGACAGTAACGTCCAGCAAGGTGCCAAGCACCTCGTCAGCGGTGTCGATTACCGACGCGCCAACTTCTGCTTCCTGACGGCCTTGCTGCAGCTCAACCAGACTGTCGACCAGATTGACCGGGCGATTGGTTTCCACGGCGGTAGAGGCAGCTGCCTGACCGGTGGCCGGCTGGGCAGGTTGCGCCGCATTAAGTGCAGGATCGGCGGGCAGGCCGGCGCTGGCGATCTCGGAAGCCGCTGCGTTGATGCGGTTCTGACCCTGGCGTACCGAGGTCAAACCGGATGAGATAAGGTCAAGGGTAGGCATGGGCACCACCTCTCACATTAGGTTTCCCCGTCATTCAAGCACAAATGGGCAAACGGCCCAACACCGCTGGTCGCATCAGACCAGTGGTGACACCTCAAGATGGGCTGCCACGGCTGCTGCGTCAGCCTTTGCCAGCCGGGGCACCACGCCCAGGCAGGGCGCCTGGATAAGCTGCCGCAAAGTGGCCAGGTTCTCGGCCTGCCGACCCATGTCCGGGTCCACGTGGTTGGCCACCCAGCCGGCCAGTTGCAGCCCGTCTGCTGCAATCGCGCGGCAGCTGAGCAGCGCGTGATTGATGCACCCCAGCCGCATGCCTACCACCAGCACCACCGGCAGTCTCAACGCGATTGCCACATCGCTGAGCAGTTCCTGGTCGTTGAGCGGCACGCACCAGCCACCCGCCCCTTCGACCAGGGTCAGGTCCGCCTGCCGGTCGAACACCTGCCGACAGGCGCCCGCCAGCGCCTGCGCCGTCAGCGGTACGTTTTCTTCCCGCGCAGCGATATGCGGCGCAATGGCGGCCTCCAGTGTCACCGGGTTGATCAGGTCATAGGCCAGCGGTGGTTCGCATTCGGCCTGCAGCGCCAGCGCATCTTCATTGCGCAGCCCCTCGAGGGTGCGCTCGCAACCTGCAGCCACCGGCTTGACGCCCGCAGTGGTCAGTCCGCGCGCTCGCGCGGCATGCAACAGCCCGGCGGCAACAGTGGTCTTGCCAATCTCGGTATCGGTACCGGTGATGAAGTAGCGCTTGCTCATGACAAATTACCTATTTGTACAGAATGATCTGAGCCACCTGATAGGTCGCCGGCAGGCCGGCGTCCTGGCGATAGCCTTCATAGGCGGCGGTCAGGGCTTTCAGGCGGGCGCGCCCGGTCAAGCCGCCCGGACGGCCTGCATTCAGGTTATGGGCGCCAAGCGACTTGAGTTCATGGGTCAGGGCACTGAGCTGCGGGTAATGCAGCACATGGGTTTCCACCTCACAGTGCCAGCGCGCAAAGCCGGCGCCTGCCAGCACAGCCTGCAGTTGCGCAAGCGGCATGAAGCGATTGACGTGGATATAGCCGTCCACCTGCTCCCAGGCACCACGCAACTCGCCAAGCGTGCCTTCCACCAAGGTATTGAAGGCCATGCACCCGCCCGGCCTCAGCACCCGCCGGGCCTCGCTCAGGGCGCGACCAAGATCAGGGCACCACTGCAACGCCAGACTGGAGAACAACAGGTCTTGGGAGCTATCTCGCAGTGGCAGCGCCTCTGCATCGGCAGTGATCCAGGCCGCCTGCTCAGGCCCCTGGGCACGCGCATAACGCAGCATGCCCTCGGCGATATCAAGCCCCAGTACCGCGCGCCCAAAGCGCGCGTTCAGCGCCCGCGTGAAGTAGCCGGTACCACAGCCAAGATCAACCAGCGCGCGCGGCTGCAGCGACTCAGGCAGTCGCGCCAGTAGATTACTGCCAACCTGCCGCTGCAGCTCGGCCACCTGGTCATAGGTGCTGGCCGCTCGACTGAACGACGCAGCAACCGCACGCTTGTCGATGGCAACAGCGCTCATTGCCGCTCCAGCCAGTCGCCGATCTCGCCAGCCAGCCAGATGGGCGCCTCCAGCGGCAGCGCGTGACTGGCCTGGGGCAGCACACACACCTCAGCCTGCTCGTTCAGCTGCGCCAGTGCCTGCGCCGCACCTGCCGGCACCAGCGCATCGGCGCCAGCCAGGCAGTGCAGCACCGGCTGCTGACAGCGCTGCAACGCAACGCGGTTATCCAGCACGCCGAGCAGGGCAAGATGATTGAGCCGCTGCAGCGGGTCCAGATCGCTCCAGACCAGTTGCCGACTCAACTCGCGCGCACGCTCGGCGCCCTGGGTAACCAGCAGTCCAAAGCGCTTGAGTGCGCGTTCCGGCTGTTCGCGGGCGTCGCTGATAAAGCCCTTGAACGTCTCCGGCGCCATCGCCTCCGGCCAGCCCTCGCGCGCCGAGAAACAGGCATTGCTGGCAATGGTCACCACACCCAAAAACCGCTCGGGGAAGCGTCGCTGCAACTGTACCGCCAGCACACCGCCCAGCGACCAGCCACCCAGCCAGCCCGCCGGCAGGGCCTCGGCCAAGGCACTGAGGTTCGGCTCCAGCGTGGACATCTGCAAATCTGGCGGCAGCTCTGCCACCTTGACGTTCAGCGCAGGCAAGCGCTCCTGCAGGGCCCGCTGCAATGGCAGCAGGTTGCTCGCCGCCAGAGCCCAGCCAGACAGCAGGGTAAAATTACTCATGAATCAGCTCCTGTTGCGCCTGCGCCAGTGCCTCAAGCAGACGATCAACCTGTTGTTCGGTATGGATGGCACTCAGCGTTACCCGCAGACGCGCGGTCCCCTTGGGCACCGTGGGCGGGCGAATCGCGGTGACCAGTATGCCGCGTTGACGCAGCGCAGCCGAGAGCGCCAGGGCTCGTTCACTGCTGCCGACCACAATCGGCTGGATCGGCGTTGGGCTGTCCATCAGCTCCAGCCCCAGCGCGTCGACGCCTGTGCGAAAGCGGCGTATCAGCGCAGCAAGGTGCTCCCGGCGCCAGCGCTCTTCACGCAGCAGACGCAGGCTGGTGAGCGTGGCATGGGCAACGGCAGGCGGCTGGCTGGTGGTATAGATGTAGGGCCGAGCAAACTGGATCAGGGTTTCGATCAGCTCCTCGCTGCCGGCGACAAAGGCCCCTGCCGTGCCAAATGCCTTGCCGAGGGTGCCCACCAGCACCGGCACCTGCTCCATGGACAGGCCATAGTGCTCGACGATGCCGCCCCCTTGATCACCCAGGCAACCAAAGCCATGGGCGTCATCAACCATGACCCAGGCCCCGGCACTGCCCGCCGCGGCGCACACAGCCGGCAGATCAGCCAGATCGCCATCCATGCTGAACACGCCGTCGGTAACCACCAGCGTATTGCCCTGAGCCTTGCCCAGCCGACCGCGCAGGCTGTCTGCGTCGTTGTGCAGGTAGCGCGAGAAACGCGCACCGGCAAGCAGCCCTGCATCAAGCAGCGAGGCGTGATTAAGGCGGTCCTGCAGGACGGTGTCGCCCTGCCCTACCAGAGCGGTCACTGCTCCCATATTGGCCATGTAGCCGCTCGACAACAGCAGCGCGCGAGGCCGGCCAGTGAACTCGGCCAACGCCTCTTCCAGCTCATGGTGGGCGCCGCTGTGACCGGTAACCAGGTGCGACGCGCCGCCGCCAGTGCCCCAGCGCTGTACACCCTCGACAAAGGCGTCGTTGACGCGCGGGTCGTTGGCCAGCCCGAGGTAGTCGTTGCTGCAAAAACTCAGCAAGCGCTCGCCATCCACCAGCACCTCGACGCCCTGCGGCGTTTGCAGCAGCGGACGCTGACGGTATAGATGCGCAGCACGGCGCTCGGCGAGGCGGGAGGAAAGATTGAAGGACATCAGAAAGCTCCAAGCGACAAGCAGCAAGCGTCAAGCCACAGCAGTATCAGCTTGCGGCTTGCAGCTTATGGCTTGAGGCTGCCGTCGTCAGACGGCCGAATAAAACAGGTTGCTGTCGCGCTGCTCCATGAGCGCCTGCTCGATGGCCGCCTGGTGCACTTCGTCGGCGTGCTCTTCCCGGGCTTCGGGCTGAATGCCGAGGCGTGCAAACAGGCGCATATCCTTGTCAGCCTGCGGGTTGCCGGTGGTCAGCAGTTTTTCGCCGTAGAAGATGGAGTTGGCGCCGGCCAGAAAGGCCAGGGCCTGCATCTGTTCGTTCATCTGTTCGCGGCCGGCGGACAGGCGCACATGGGACTCGGGCATCATGATGCGCGCCACTGCGAGCATGCGAATAAAGTCGAAGGGGTCTACGTCCTCTTCTTCGGCCAGTGGCGTGCCCTTGACCTTGACCAGCATGTTGATCGGCACGCTCTCCGGGTGCTCCGGCAAGTTGGCCAGCTGAATCAGCAGGCCCGCACGGTCCTCAACGGACTCGCCCATGCCGAGAATGCCGCCAGAACAGATCTTCATGCCGGCGTCGCGTACGTAGGCCAGCGTCTGCAGGCGCTCGCTGTAGGTGCGGGTGGTAATGATGTTGCCGTAGAACTCGGGCGAGGTATCCAGGTTGTGGTTGTAGTAATCCAGCCCGGCCTGCGCCAGCGCCTCGGTCTGCTCCTGGGTCAGCTTGCCCAGGGTCATGCAGGTTTCCAGGCCAAGCGCCTTGACGCCCTCGACCATCTTCAGCACGTAAGGCATGTCCTTGGCCGAGGGGTGTTTCCAGGCTGCGCCCATGCAAAAGCGGGTAGAACCGATGGCTTTAGCGTCTGCTGCGGCCTGGAGCACCTTTTCCACTTCCATCAGTTTTTCTTTGTCCAGGCCGGTGTTGTAATGGCCTGATTGCGGACAGTACTTGCAGTCTTCCGGGCAGGCACCGGTCTTGATGGACAGCAGGGTCGAGACCTGCACACGGTTAGGATCAAAGTACTGGCGATGCACGCTCTGGGCCTGAAACAGCAGGTCGTTGAACGGCAGTTTGAACAGCGCCAGCACCTCGGCCGGGGTCCAATCGTGGCGGGTCACGGAAGCGATCATGGGTATTGTCCCTGTTATCTGTCTGAGAACCGCCGGGCGGTCCTAGGGTCTGTTGACGTTTCGTTCACCCGCCTGCCGGAGGCCATTTTTCGGCCAGGCGAGGCGGAGGGAGCGCAGTGTGGTCATTCCACATAAGCGACCGACAACGCAGCATGGCCGAAAAATGGCCCCGGCCCTGCGGGTTGCGCCTGTAAAGCCGCCACTTGTCGTCGCTCGTCGCTCACGTGGAATGACCACAAAAACGCCGGGAGCGTTTTTGCGCGCCAGCCCCGAAGGGGTGAAGCGCAG
>MDTC01181093.1_pt1 | contig 29860 bp, 28 predicted proteins | sample 811181 | NCBI WGS metagenome assembly MDTC01 (sample SAMN05326644, study PRJNA326480) | marine metagenome | isolation source: seawater | place: Pacific Ocean: North | collected 2011 | reverse complement strand
CTTTTTTGATAAAACTTCAACTTGTAAAATTGGTGAATTGTTTAGTAAAAATTCTTTTGCACCTTTTAATACTTGAAAACTAAACCCTTCTACATCTATTTTTAATAAATTAATATTTTGCACCTTGTTAAATAAATTATCAAGAGTATCTACTTCAACACTTATGGTGGATGTGTGTAAATCCTTTTTACCAAATGGATCAATTATAAGTTTTCTACTCTTGTACCAAAATGAATCTTCCAATATGTTTACAATAGACGACCCAGAAGATGGAAATGCTTTTAAAATCGTAAAATTTTCTTTCTTGGCAAACTCACCAATTGCTTTATTGCTATGGTGCCATTCAAAATTATTTGTGTCGTGAAATTTTTTAAACTCGCTTAGAATTGTTTTCTCATTAGGATCAAAACTATATACTTTAATTAAGATATCTTTATTCAGCTTCACTACCTTACTTACGATATTTCTTGTAAAACTTCCTTTGTAAAAGCCTATATCGACAATATTTAAATATTCAGATCCTGAAAACTTATCTGCTATATATTTGTCAAAATTAGGAGATAAATAGGTGACAAGTTTATATAAAAGTGTTTTATACATCACTAAATCTTATTAGTGCTTGTTAGATTAATCAACAAAGTAGATGTAATCATAAATAGATATCCTTGAATAATATGTCTTGGAAAATAAGTGTGTACTTGGTAAAAAATATGAGGGCCTAAAAAACTTAATGGAATTAAGAAATAGAACAAGTTTTGTAAATTTTTATTTTTTAGAATAAAGAAAAAGATCCATTGAATAATAATGACTGAAATAGTCAGTGGAAATATTTTTCCTGACATAACCCTTACTCCATCAGATAGAGGGTTAGCTAATAAGTAATTTAATTGAAAGATGAGCTTATCAGAAACTTCATTAAATTTAAAAAGTAGATCTAATGGGGATAAGTAATAATAACCCGAGATAAACACATCTTGATTAAGTACAAATTTGCCGCCATAAATAAAGTTATGAAGAAATGGTAGAAATATGAAAACAGAAAAAATTGGCAGCAGTTGAATGAAAGATTTTTTATCTTTTTTTAAATAAATAATTAAAAAAATTAAATACAGTAATCCAGGTAGTTGATTCTCTCTGATTAAAAAACAAGTTCCTAATAAAAACGACATGAGATATAAACTTTTAAAATCATAATCTTTACTGAGTAATAATTTGATAATAATGAGACCTAGTATCCATGTCGGCCACTCAGACAATGAGGAAAATAAATTTAATTTAGAACTATATGTTGATAAAAGCACATAAGTCAAAAGAAAATTAAAACCTATAAAATATGTTTTATCTTTGTATTTTTCAAAAAGCATTAAATAAATAGAAAAAATTAAAAAAACCAAAATGAATCTTGAAAAAATAACAAGAGATAAATGACTATCTCCAAAAATTATGTGAAATAATGACAATAAATATCTATAACCTGGCTGGTAGAGATAGATATCCTCCCCTCCCTGTAGTGACAAAAAATAAACTATTTGTTGAGACCAGCTTTCATATTTTAGTGGATCTGAACCGCCTAAGGAATATAAAGTATTTCCGTTGATATTCATATTTTTTACAGATAGTAAAGTGATTGTTAATATTGCCAATAAAAAATTATGAATTTTATATTTTTTCTTAATTGCGATATAAAAAACGGTAACCAGAATTATTAGTATTTCGACTATATCTGCATAGTTAGAAGGTAGGATTTCAGTAATAAATAAGGCTGCACAACTTCCTAAGATGTAAAAAGTTAAGTTTTTCTTACTTGATGCTATTGATAAAAAAATTACAAAAAAGATAATTAAAAAAATTAACAAAGAAACTAGATTTAATACTCTTCCTTCATTTGATTGATATATGTTAATAGAATTATCATCTAAATCAGTCAAAGCAAAAGAAGCGTAGGGTATATTTGGAATACTATTAATTAACCCATTGAATCTATAAAAATAATCAAGCTCAACATACGATCCTTTAGGTATTTGCAATATATGAATATTAGGTTCCGTGTAGGATGGTTCTAAATTTATTTCTTTTTCATCGATAGTAATTCGTACTTCCCCAACATACGAAATTTTTACTTTTTCTTGGTAATAACTTAAGTTTTTTGATGACCAATTTACACCAAATGAAAGCCAGCTTCTAGAAGGTTCTATAGGCAATATTAAATTGTTAAACCCGTAATCGAAATCGTTGACATCTTCTTTCTTTTTTAATTCTGAGTATTGGTTATAACTGACTCTCTCATAGTTATTATCTTTTAAAATCCAATGAACAGGTATATTTAAATCATTATTTCCACCATAAAAATTCTTTTCATAAAAATTAAATCCTGTTTGATTTAAAAAATATAAATCCCAATTTGTATATTCAATACTCTGATTATTTTGGGGATATTGATTAAAATTTAAAAAATAATCTGTTCTGGTTATATCTTTATTAAGCGGCTTGTCAAAACTAAATTGACATTTATTTTCAGTATTAAAATTCATTTCAAAATTCGAGACTGGTGTGAACTCAGTTGAGTAGCAAGATTGAAAACTATAATTGTTTGAAATACTTTGTGTCAGAATAAATAAGAATGTGAGTAGTGCAATAATTCTGGAATGCCTTTGAGACATAGTATCTAAGTTTTTTGCAAAAAATGGCAAGCATAAGCAAACGATAAATAATAGTACTTCTACCTTACCCTCAAGTGGAAATCCATCCAGGCCTATACTTTGGTTTGTTGGGAACATGAGTAAGAATAAAGGCAGAAAACTTATTAATATTTTTTTGTTTTTAATAAATGTCATCACGACATTTATTTAGTAGGAAGCTTAGATAGAACTCCATTATCAATAACGATGCTGGAACCATGCAAAATGCTTGCGTGGTTGTTAACTAAATCAATTATTAAATTTGCTACTTCATCAGTTGTTAGTATTTTTTTTGATGGTAGTTCATTTTTTAATTCCTCTAATTCTTCTTTATCAAGATTATTTAGTAACATTGGAGAGTTCATAGCTCCAAGTACTAATTCAAAAATAGACATCTTATCCTTTTTTTCTAATGTAATTCCACGAAGCATGCCTTTGAGTGCTGCCTTACTTGAAGCATAAAGAGTATCATTTTCTGACGTAGCTTCAGCATGTACCGAAGATATTAAACAAACACAAGAAAAAGCATGGAAGCTATCCTCAAGCATTTTTATAAATAAATAGATAGATTTAATGTTTACACCAAAAACTTCATCAAAAGTTTCTGAGAGGCTTTCGAAATTATTATTTGGAGATCTTTGAAGGGCTGCGCAATGAATAATAGATTTAATTTTTGCGCCACCTAGGTATTGTTTGATTTCATCAATATTGTCTTTAGATAAAGTAGATAAATCGATTTTTACATCGGTTCCCTCTCCATCTACAATGTCAATTCCAATAGTGTTGAATCCTAAAGTTTTCATATTACTAACTACATTTTCACCAAGACCCGAACTTGAACCTGTTACTATATAATATTCTTTATCAGACATCACTAACCCATTTTAATAAAATTTCAGTTACTTGACTGTTAACAGAATTATTTGCTTCTTGTGTGTTAGAAGCATTGTGAGAAGACAAAATAACATTTTCAAAATTTTTAAGACCGCTTTTCAAACTTATAGGCTCTTCTTCGAAGACATCTAATGCACAACCTAAAAGCTGCTGCTCTTCTAATGCAGCAACTAAATCATTTTCATTGATTATTTTTCCTCTGGAAACATTAACTACTATTGGTACTTTTCCTAAAGAATCAAAAAATTTCTTGTTTATTAACTGATTTGTTTGAGAATTCAAAGAGGCTGAAATGATTATAACTTCACTATTTTTTTGTATATATTCTAAATTTTTCTTTTCAGCATATTGCGAATGGTTATCAACTTTTGGATCATAAAAGTACACGTTAGATTTAAATGCATTTAATAATTTTGAAACCTGTTTTCCTATTGACCCATAACCAATAATGCCAACATTTTTTCCATGGAGTCTTGTGCCAATTGGTTTGGGCCACTTATCTCGTTTAGTGATCTGGTAATGAATGTTGGGAATTTTTTTATATAAGGAACCTATTAAAAAAATAACGTGCTCAGCAACATCGATACAAATATCGGCAGGACTATTAAATAATTGTAGATTAGGATAATTATCTTTACTTTTTATATCTATATTGTCGATTCCAACTCCCCATTTAATTAACAATTTTAAATCATTGGAATTTGATAATACATTATCATTTATTTCATCATCTCCAATTATTGCGATAGTTGCATTAGAAAGTTTATCTTTCATTTCATGAGCACTAAAACCTTGATTGAGGGGTGTGAAATAATCTATATGAAAATCATTAGAAATTTTAGATTTAAGAACTCCAATTTCTGAAAAATATCTAGGGCATGTAATTACAATATTCATTTAGTATATCTTAAAATAGTTTCGGCAAGATTAAAATCGTCTTTGTCATCTATGTCTATATTTTCAGGAAAACTAGTCTCATAAAATTTTGAATATGGAGTAATTCTATTTATATTCTTTTTAAAATTCTTTTGTGAAAATATGTAAAACCCTGAGTTTTCAAGATATATTGGTTTTAAGTCTTGGGTTTGTATTAAATTATCAGGATCATGATTAATTGGTTCTGAATCTTCGTTATAGATTCTTTCTTGTAACTTCGTTACAGAAAACAAATCAATTTCATCATCAAAGTGTTTTTTAATTGCGTTATCAATAGTTTTTGTTGTAAGAAGTGGATTAGTTGTGTGCGTCTGCAATATAGAGTCATTAGAACATGAACCTAATGTAGATTCAATAATCTTATTCATAGATATTTCATTTCCTTTAAGTTGAGCAGGCCTGTAAACAAATTTTACAGAATCAAATAATCTACTAACTGATTGTTCGACCGTATCTTCATCGCAATTTATAATGACTTCGCTAATGTATTCCGAAGAAAGTAGAGTTTCAATAACCCAAAAAAATAGAGGTTTGCCATTTATAGTTTCAAAGTTTTTATTAACTACTCTTTGGGATTCTAGTTTTATGGGAACTATTGCAGAAATCATATCTTTGGCGGATAAAAATATAAATCTGTCATTTTATTTTTACTCATATTATTTTTATATCCCCTATAGGTTCCTAAATATTGGCTGAACCTATACCTTAATATACTAATAATATCTTTACTTGGTTGAGGACTGTCTTTAGAGGTTTTTATATCATAGATTAGTCCTCTTAAAAAACCCTTAAAACAGTAAAAAAAAGTATTTCTAATAACTTTTGAGTCATATTTGTTGTTCCTATTAATAATTTTCAATGCTTCGGCTTCTCGCCTATATCTATTTGAAATTGTCTTATAGTTTTCTTTGTGCAAATGTTCAACATCTGCTTCTGAACAATAAAATATCTCCCAGTGATTAGATTTAGATTTCTTTCCTATATCTATGTCTTCTAGGCCAGTTAATTTTTCATCAAACTTATATTCTTCCCATAATTCTTTTCTATATGCTGCATTTCCATTATTTAAAAAAACTTCTGAAATAATTTTAGATTCTCCGCTAAACCATTTTTTTTGGACGGAAGCTTCTGAATGCATTGTTTTGGGGTGTGGCGACTGACATCCGTAAACTATCCCTATATTTTTATCAGTGAATGGTTCAATAATATTTTTTAGCCAATAATTATTTTTAGGAAAACAGTGTGCACTTAAAGATATAATTATTTCGCCTTTAGATTGAGTAAATCCTATATTAAGTGATTTTCCAAAAGTAAACTCATCCTTTCGAATATGATATAAAAAAATATTATCATTCTTACTCATATAATTTGAAATAGTTTCAAGTGTCCCATCTTCACTGCCAGAGTCTACAAAAACTATTTCAAAATCTTTTATTGTTTGATTGTAAAGAGAAGGTAATAAGATTTTTAAATTTTTATTTTCATTTAAACATCTGATAACTATAGAAACTTTTTTTATCAACTTACCTCAATTGTATACCAAGTGTTAAAATTTTGAGATTTAGGTATGAATATCATATTTTGGTTAACAGCTTCCTTTAAATCTTTTAGACCGGAGTTACATGGCTCGAGGACGTTTACGTTTAAATTGTTCCAACCGCCCCTTGATTGAAAAATCCAGAAATAGGGGAGGGTTGTCTTATCATAATTAAAAACACAACTATCGTTGTTTTCATTAGTTACTGTAACTTTTCCATCAACACCATAAAAATAAACAAAATCATTTCTATCTTGACTGGGATTTATCGAAGATAAAAAATCATTTAATTCACCATCTTTAACTATGTTCCCAAAATTATTATCAACTTTTTTAAAATATTCATACTTAAAACTTACTTTATGGTTACTAATTGGAAGAGCTAGGTGAAGTTTAAATAAATAATGATTTAAATTAATTTTGCTAATATCATACTTTATTAATATTTTATTATTTTTAATACTAATCTTCTTAATTACCTCTGAATTTGAAAAATATCCTTTACAAGATAGATCTACACTTAAGTTGGATTGATTCATTACATCCCACTTAGAAGACCAGAGCTCACCATGGTCAGGTGCAAGTTTATTATTCAATGTTTCAACCTTATCGTTAGGAAAAAGTTCTTCATACCCACCAATCCATTGAGAGTCGTAGTCAGAAAATTCAACAGGTCGAAACTGAGAATGCATATCAGAATCAAACCAAACCCAGTTAACATTTTTTTTCTTATCGATAATTTCAACAATTTTTCCACCAAATATAGTGTCAACTTTCATTTTTAAATGCTCGTTTTCAAGCTCTATAAAGTTATTCATTAATGATTCTTTCTTTTAATATTTCAATGTTTGAATTAGTGATATTACCAATTACATAACCTTTTTTCTCAAGCGCATGTATTTGCTTACGTAAAATTGAAATATGCGTTCTGTAATACTTCTTAATACTGCGATCATAAAAAAAACTAGGGTGATTGTCTTTATGTTCGTCTAGAGTTTGTATGGTTTTCTTTGAATATTTCCAAAAATTTGTTTCATTTTTTTCCCTGCCATCAAAACCCCCTAAGTATATATTTTTCGCAAGTAAAGATGCAATTGGAAGCATAAATTCTGTTAATACATTACTTGTATTTGGTGATAGCAGGTTTTTATTGCTTCCAATTTTGTAATTATTTCCGGATGGTTGAAAGCCAATAATAAATCTTTTATCTATTTTCCAATCATGAACCAAAATTGGAAAAGCTACAATTGGACAAATAATGAAAAATTTTTCGTTATTAAATCTTTTTAAAACTGCATTTTTAAACCGGTGTGCTTCTGGGCTGCTACCAAAGTGAAAGACTGGATCTGCAAAACAGAAAATTTTGCATCCCACATCCCAAAGTTGATCGTCATAAATTCCCGAGTTACAAGCAACTATTTCTAAATTTCTGTTTTGATAATGACTCCTAGCAAGATCGTATGAAGGCCCTGTTCCCAGGAGTGCGATGCTGTCAAAGTTTTTAAATTTTTTTAGTGATTCAAAATTTTTATTTGATATGTTTATGTATTCTTCCCTTTCTTGAAGACTAGAAAAATCATAATAATTAAGCCTAAAACGAGTAGAGGCCTCGGAGCTTAAAAAGAAATTTTTATCCAACAATCGAATCTTTTTTAATGAAAATATATATTTTAAAAACAAATAAGGTTTGAATTTACTTAAGAGTATTAAAGTATCATCTTCAACTTTTGAGACAACTTCTATATCGTTTGGAATTATAAGATTCAAAAATTCAGATTTATCAAAATTTTTAATAACGATTTTTTCATATTTTTTTTTATTATTTAACTGAAAACCTCTTAAAAAGAACCAGATAAAAGCCTTAATCATATTTAAAGGGTTCAAAAATTTTGTTTGTGTGAAGCTAATTGGCAGCATTAGTATATTATAAATTAATTTTTCTAATAATAGCTTGAGGTGAAAAATTAAATGAATATGTACACATAGTAGGATATATGTATGGAAAAATTTGAAAACCCAATACCTTATATGAAACATCAAATTACAGAAGTTGACAAAAAATATGTATTAGAAGTGCTAGATGGTGACTTCTTAACACAAGGCCCATTTGTAACTAAAGTCGAAGAAATGATGGCAAAATTAACAAATAAAAAATTTGGTGTTATGTGTTCAAATGGCACAGCAGCCCTGCATCTTGTCGCCGAAATGTTAAGTCAAAAAATAGAAAATAATAATAATAATATAATTACTACTTCATTTACTTTTGTAGCTGATGCCAATTTTGGTAGGTATATCAATGCAGATATAAAATTTGCTGATATTGACAAAGAAACCTGGACAATTGATCCACTGAGTGTTGAAAGTCTTATTGATAAGAATACAATTGCTGTAGTAGCACCTCATTATGCTGGATTAATGTGTGATATGGAAACATTAAGAAAGGTCTGTGACGAAAATAAAGTTTTCTTAGTTGAAGATGCTTGTCATGCCCCTACTGCAACTCTTAATGGCATGCCTTCTGGAAATTTTGGAGATGTATCAACATTTTCTTTTCACGCAACAAAGCATATAGGGTCTGGAGAAGGTGGAATTATTTGTACAAATGTTGAAGAAGAATACGAGTCACTTCAAACATTGAGAAGTCACGGACTTCCACACTGGAGTAAAAGAACTGGTTATGGTTATGACATTGATGAAATGGCATTTAATTATAGGCCAAATGAAATTGCTGGTTCTATAGCTTACTCACATCTTTTAAGAATTGATGATTTAATTAATAAAAGAAAAGAGATTGCAAAAGTTTACGACTCTGAAATAAATTTTGATTACTATACAAAACAAACTATTCCTGATAGCTATACACATGTTTACCATTTATACCCAATACTTGTTCCTGAAAAAAAATTAAGAGACACGTTTTTAACTTTTCTTAAGGAATCAAATATTTTTGGTCAAATACATTACCCACCTATAAACAAAATGACTGGGTTTAAAAAATTTAATTATGAAAACAAAGTATCAGAAGATGTTTCGTCAAGGGTAGTTTCAATACCTATGTATCCTCAACTTACTGACAGGGAACTAACCTTTGTAATCGATAAAATAAATGAGTTTAGTTCTAAAAACTAATTTATTTTATTTAAATAAGAATAACAAGTCTAATAAACTTTTAATTAGTACTATCGTTTTATAAGAGATGCTGCATGAAATACTTTAAATACTTTTTGAAAATTTTTAAAAACAATAAATTGATATTCATTTCTTCAAATATACTGTCTATATTTTCTGCTATCTTTGGTGGTTTAACAATTGGACTTATAGTACCTTTGTTAGATCCAAGCAATGATAATCTATTTGGAGATTCGGGTTTAGATTTCTTAGCTTCATATTTTAATTTTATAAATAATTATGAAGGTGTTGATCGAATAAGAGTTGTCTGTTTAATTATCTTGGTTGTAGGCAGTTTAGAATTTTTGACTACAGTATTTACATCCTATTTGTCCTCTATTTTACAGTTGAAAGTACTTAAAACTACACAAGAAATGCTCATTGAAAAGATTGACAACTTAGAAATAATTGATTTTTATAAATTTGAACAGGGAAGAATATTTTCATTAATAACTAATGACTCAAGAATGTTGTCAAGAATGGTTTCAAGAATTCTTAATTCCATAAAAGATTTATGGTTATTGGCAATATTTTTGTTCGTACTATTTTTAGTTTCTCCAATTATGACATTTTCTGCATTCTTTTTACTGGGAATAATTTCAATATTAATTAATAGTAAATTGGGAAACGTACTGAAGAAGAGAAACTTTGAGTTTGCTAATAAAACACAAAAAATTAATGGGGAGCTCTACGAAACACTTTCAGCTTTCAAATATCTCAAAGCATCTGGCAATGATTCTCTACAATTTCAAAGAATTAATAAATTATTTCAAAATTGGAGAGATGCTGAGTGGAATATATTGAAAATTTCTATCCTGCCACAACCAGTATTTACACTGTTAAACACCTATTCAATTACATTGCTTTTATTTATAGGAACAATTTTATTTCCATCTGACAGAAATGACTGGCTAAGTTTGATGATTCCATTTTTGTTTTTGATATTTAAATTAATGCCCACCATAAGTAACCTAAATAATTCAAGAATAAAATTGAGAAGCGTAAGACCCTATTTTGAGAGAATAGATAACTTTTTAGCCAATAATAATTTTTCGTCAGTTAACTTTGGTGCCAGTAAAATTGAAAGCATTGAATCTATTCAGCTTAAAAATTTAAATTTTAATTTTTCAAATAACAACTTGTTTTCACTTCAAGATATAAATTTAGAGTTTCATTTAAACCAATTAACTGCGATTGTTGGTCCATCAGGTGGCGGTAAAACTACATTAGTTGATATTATTTTAGGACTCTATAGCGATTATGATGGTTCACTTTTAATAAATGGATCTGAACTAAAAGAGTTTGATATTAAAAATTATAGAAATCATATTGCATATGTTGATCAACAAAACTTTCTTTTTAATAGAACCATAAAAGAAAATATAATTATGTTTAATAGTGATATTGGGGATGATTTTGTAGTTAAAGCTGCAAAAAAAGCTGGGGCTCATGATTTTATAATTTCACTTCCAAATGGATATGAAACTTTGTTAGGAGAGTCCGGTATAAGTCTGTCCGGAGGACAAAAACAAAGAATTGGACTTTCTAGAGCTTTTTTATCTACTGCTAGCTTTATAATCCTTGATGAATCAACGAGTAATTTAGATTATAAAACAGAAAAAGAGGTTATGAATAAAATCAAACTTTTAAATAAAGACAAAGGTGTAATAATTATTGCCCATAGACTATCTTCAATTTATGATGCAAACAATATTGTATATATTGACAATGGGAAAATAATTGAATCGGGAACACATTCAGACTTGATTTTGAAAAAAGGTAAGTACTTTGAACAGCTAAGTTCTAGTAATGTGACTGATGATTAAAAAATTAATATTAAACCTTACGAAAATAATATTGTTTGATTCTTTAATAAACTTACTTATTGTTGCTAAAGATAATTTTAGAAATATAAGTTTTTCAAATGAAAATGTTTTAATTATTGATGATTCCGATAGTAGAATGCGCTATCTAGAAAGAGAGTCTTTAAATTACAATTTAAATTTTATTTGGTTTCCAAGAACTGTCACTGATGTGCTTTTTAACAAATATATAAATGTTAAAAAACAAAAAGGATTTGGTGAATGGAATCTTGAAAGCTACTACGAACCCGAGCTTAAGAAGAATCGAGAGAAACTTATTATAAGATACTGCAGTCTTTTAAAGCCATTAGTATTTTTGTTTAAAATACGGCTTATTATTTTGCCCAAGTTGAATGACGATTGGATAATTGATTTTCAAAAATCTGCCAAACATTTGGGGCTTAAAATTTTAGTTACTGATAGAGAAAGTTCTATATCTCCGAAGAGAATGGAACTGTATCCATCAATACTAAAAAAATTTTCTAATGACCTCAACCAAGTAGATAAATTATGTTTGAACAATGAAATGCACTATGATTTTTTTGTAAAATCCGGTATAAAAAAAGAAAAATTAAAAATTACCGGCAGTCCTCAATCAGATTTTTGGCCTACAAAGAAACCCAAAGTAGATTTAAAAATTGATAAATCAAAAAGAAATATTCTTTATTTAGGTTTTGGAGTAAATGCATATCTAAATTTCTACTTTAAGGAACAAAGTCTTAATTGGGAATCATTATGCAGAGATGTACACACTGTTATTGAAGAACAACTTTCAAAAAACTATGGGAAAGTAAATTTTTATTATAAGATCGGGTCAAAACCAGCAAGAGACTACTGGGATGGGTACACAGATTTTTACAAAAACTTAGAAAATAAAAATATTGAAAATTCACTCATTGAAATTAGTGGCAAAGTTTCTACCCCTTCAATTTTAAATTCTTTTGATGCAATTATTGCTTTTCAATCATCTGGTTTAGTAGAGGCGATGTTTGAAGATATTCCAATTATAAGTTTCGGCTGGGGTGATCTTTATGAAAATATAAAAAGCTCTTTACATAATTTTGAGAACAAAGGAATCTTGTTTGCAGAAAATAAAAACGAATTATCGGATTTGATTGACAATGTAATTCAAAATAAAAATATAGAAATGGACAGAAGTAAATTTAGAAATACTATTTATGAATATTTATATTTATGTGACGGAAATTCTAGTAAAAGAATTCTTGATGAAGCAGAACTTTTACTTAATTGATTTTTTTTATGTTAAAGTAAACATATGAACAAAGCTGGATTAGAGTCTGCGCCAGAATTTCCTGAATCTGAAAGCGTCGGACCAAGAAATTGGGGCGAGGAAATATTAGTTTCATTATTACCCGATAAATTTATGGTAAAAAAATTACACATAAATAAAGGGAGTAAAGGTGGTTTGCAATATCATAGAAAAAAAGATGAGGTACACGTGATGATTGCTGGAAAAATGTTAATTAAATATGATGATGGTTCTGGAAATTTAGTGGAAAGAATTCTTGAAGCTGGAGATGTAAGTCATTACCCACCAGGTGCTATCCACCAGGAAGAAGCACTTGAGGATTGTTATATTATTGAAGCTTCTACAAATCACTTTAATGACAGAGTGAGGTGTGAAGATCTTTATGGTGTTGAATATGTTGAAGGACTACCAACTACTTCAGAAGAAGAAATCGTAGAAAAATAGTCTATTATGCCAGAAATAAAAATTAACAAACAAGTTATAAATGATCAATCTTTGCCTTTTTTTATTTCTGAAGTTGGTTCAAATCATCAAGGTGATGTGGAGCACTGCAAAGATCTAATTTTAGCCTCAAAAGAAGCTGGTGCTTCTGCTGTAAAATTACAAAAAAGAATGAATAAAAGTTTTTACTCAAAAGAACTTTACAACGAGCCATACAATAACCCTAATAGCTTTGCTAACTCATATGGTGAGCACAGAGAATACCTAGACTTTGATAAAAGTCAATGGAGTGAACTACTAAGTTTTTCAAAAGAAAATGATATAACTTTATTTTCAACAGCATTTGATATTGAGAGTGCTGATTTTCTTGAGGATCTTGGTGTTGATTTATTTAAAATTCCCTCTGGAGGGCTCAAACACATACCACTTATTGAACATGTTGCTTCTTTTAACAAACCTGTAATTATTTCAACAGGTGGTGGAACAATTGAAGATGTTGATAGGGTGATGGATGCTACATCAAAACACAAAAACAATATTGTCTTACTTCAATGCACTGCTGGATATCCGGTTGCTTGGCAAGATTTAAATTTAAATGTAATAAAAACATATAGAAAAAAATATCCTGATAATGTTATTGGACTATCGTCTCACGATAACGGCATTGCTATGGCGTTGGTTTCTTATGTTTTGGGAGCAAGGGTCATTGAAAAGCACTTCACACTTAATCGTGCAAATAAAGGTACCGATAATGCATTTTCATTAGAACAAACTGGTTTTAAAAAAATGGTAAGAGATATTTCTAGAGCTCAAGTAGCAATGGGAGATGGTATAAAGAAAACTTATCCTAGTGAGAAAAATCCATTAAGGAAAATGGCTACTTCAATAAGGGCAAACAAAACAATTGAAATTGGTGAAGTGATAAAGAATGAAGATGTAAAATTTGCAGCACCCGATGATGGATTAGAACCATATAATATAGATAAAATAATAGGAAAAAAAGTTGAAAAAATTTTTAATGAAGACGATTTAATTTGGTTTGAAGATTTAAAAGATTAAAACTAGCCTAATGAAATACTTGATGAATTAATAAGCTTATCGTTTAATACATCCCAATTGATTTGAAAACCCCAACCTGGTAACTCTGAAGTATGTTGAAATTTACCGTTTTCTAAATCTGGTAATGATATCAACTCATCTTTCCATGAGACATCATCATAATCTACTTCTAAATATGAAAAATTTTCGATTAGTTTACTTATAGATAATCCAATATAAGTACTTAAATTCGAATAATGATTATGTAATGTTATTTCTTGGTTATGAAAATTAGCATACTTTGATACCTGCAAAATATCTTGAACAGAGTTCCAGGATGGATCAACTGATATTATTTCAGCTATTTTTGAATTTATTAAGTGAAAATATTGAAAAAATGAAACATTGTTTTCTCCACTACAAATTGGAGTTGAAATTGATTCTTTTAATTCTTTGATATTTTCAAAATTATCAAAATCTATTTCTATCCAACCAAGATCTAATTGATTAAGCTCTTTTAATAATGTAAGCAATGAAGAATTGGAAAGATTGTAACCAACATCTAATAGAACCTGATTTTTATTATTGTTTTTCAAATTATTAATTATATTTTTAGTATCTGTAACTACGGTCTCAATATTTTGAGTGTTTAAGATATCTTGAGAGTTATAACTAGGCATTATTACTGAAATTGGCTCAAGTGATATCAAATTTGTTTTTAAAGATTTAAATCCTGAATCAGTTACTTCTTTTCCTAATATTTTAAAATCGTTTAGATTTGAGACTTGATTGGTTTTAGGACCCAAAAAATTTAAAGACCTAATTCTTGTTGTTGCACAATGTGACCAATACGTTGGAACCTCATTTCTCAAAGAACCACCTAAAAAATCTACAGCTGATAAATCATAATTTTTTGAAGCAATATCGACTAATGCATTATTTATTGCTGCAATACATTTAGAAACTGTGCCTCCCAATCCTTGTTTGTTAAATGAATTAAGTTGCCTTTTTATTGTGTTGATATTTTGTAATTGTGTGAGATCAACCTTGCTTAAAAGATCAAAAGTTATTTTTGGTAAAGAGCTTTTAGGACCATTGGATTCTGCAATTTCTGAATATCCTTTCAATCCATTTTTACTAATAATTTCTAGATAGAACCAGTTTCTCCAACCAGCATCAATCTCATAAATATTTGCTTTTATTATTTTATTTTTCATATGATTTAATAATTATATTCTACAACCAGGAATAGAGTTTATGAATTTCTTTATCAGCAAATTCAATTTGTTCTATTTTAATATTTTTAAATTTAGCTTTTTTAATAACTTCAGTAATCAAATATTCATATTCACCAGAAATTTTATTTTCTAAAGAATGAAACAATGATGTTTTTAGTTTTGGAGAAATTGTAGAGATTCTTTTAAGTTCTTGATCTATATCAATAAGCACTTCGTACCCAAAAGCAACATTTTTCATTTCTAAAAGAATACTCTTCAGAAAATTAAACTTTTGTTCATTAGTCAAAATTTCACCCAAATTTGATTGAAAATAAATACACGACAACGAGAGTGATACAATTCTTGTAAACTTTCTCCACAATAATACATTTTCGTCCTCAAATATTTCAAAATTTAAGAGGTCTTTTGATGATTCTATAAATTTATTAAAAGTTTTTGATAAATTTACTGGAACTGGTGGTACAGAAGAAATAGTTGGTTTCTTTGTATTATTTTGTAATTTATTTTTGCTTATGTTGGTAACTATTGAAATTGAGGAAGCAAGTGTTCTTTCGAAAAAAATTTTCTTGTATAATTCATAAGAGTAGAAACCGTTTTGCATTGGCAAAATCAAAGAATTGCTCCCAATAATTTTGGTAACAATATCAATGTAATTAGTTGCATTTGGATTTTTAGTAGTTAAAAAAATTATATCCTGGGTATTTAAATCTTTACTAAAATTCTCAATTGGAAATTGGGAAATTAAATGCTTATTATTTTTTTCAAGATACTTTTTACTAGAAAAAACAGATAGCTTATTATTACTCGCACATAAAACATTAGTCAAGGACTTTCCAACTGCACCATAACCTAATATCGCAATATTCATTACTATTATTCTAGATTTATAATTATTTTGATATAGAATTTATTTAAATGAATAAAGTAGATATATTTATCGGCGCCAGAGCTGGATCGCAAAGGGTTAAAAACAAAAATACTAGAATTTTAGGTGGAAAACCACTAATTTCTCATACAATTGATACGGCAAAAAAAATAAAAAATATTCAAAATATAATTGTTTCTTCTAATGACGAAAGCGTTAAAGATATTGTAAAAAGCGATAGTGATGTAACTTTTATTGAAAGACCAAATGAAATTTCAACTTCAGTATCCCAAGATATAGAATACATAAATCATATAATCAGTCTTACGCAACAGGACTTATTTATAAAACTTGCACCAACCAGTCCATTTAGAACAGTCGATTTTATTGAGTCATCTTTAAAGAGGTTTTTAGATGATAAAAGCTACGACTCTGCAAGAGCAGTTAAATTATGTACAGAACATCCGGGAAAAATGTGGCAGATAGATGAAGATGATACTCTCCATGAATTGAAAACAGGTTTAAGTTATGATTCTAAGACATCAATGAATGCAGCACAATATCAAGATTTACCAAAAGTTTATGTACAAACAAGTAGTTTAGAAATTGCAAGAACAGAATCAGTTATCAAGTATGGAACAAGAGAGGGTAAGAAAATTCTTCCTATTGTTTGTAATGGACAAAATGCATTTGCAATTGATTATGAATTAGATTTTTTTATCGCTAAAGAATTTCTAAAAAATAATATAAAACTCAGTTAAGAAAAAATTCTGAATCTTTTAAACCTTTATCGTCGATATATATATCTGCGTGGGGTTTAGTTAAATACAATTCGTGATATTGTACTCCCCACTTTTCTAATTGTGAAGCTGTTAACTCATACCAATTTATTTTTGTAACAAAACCTCTTGCTGTTAAAAAAATAATTTTGTTTCCTTCATCATATAATTTATTGATTTTTTTAATTCTATTTTTAATAGGTTCTGCATTTTTATATTCACCATCATCAACTTGGGTACATATTGTTCCGTCAATATCAAAACAATATATCATTCAAATAAGTTTATTTTCTTTAAGTAAATTTGATATTTCATCAACTTTCATATAATAAGAATTGTTCAAAGAATTATATTCAAAATCAAATGGAACTTTTTTACCTCTTTCATTATCAGCAGTTTTAGAGTAGTCAATATTCCTAAATTCATTTGTAGTAGGGCCAATAACAAAAAAATCAGCAAATTCAAATGTTCTTTGGTTTTCATCAAGAGGGCAAAGAAGTTCGTGAAGCTTTTCTCCAGGTCTTATGCCTACATCTTTAAGTGGCATATTGGAATCCATTGCGCTTGCTAAATCTAATACTCTAACAGATGGGATTTTAGGTACAAACACTTCCCCACCTTGCATTCTTTGAAATGATTTAAGTATAAAATCAACAGCTTGGTCTAAAGTAATCCAAAACCTTGTCATATCTTTGTGAGTTATGGGAAAAAAATCTGCATTATTATCAATTAATTTCTTAAAATATGGAACTACTGACCCTCTTGAGCCAAGAACATTACCATATCTGACAACACTAAAAATGGTTTTATTTTTACCTGTGTAATTGTTAGCAGCTGAAAATAATTTGTCAGAAGCTAATTTGGTTGCTCCATATAAATTCACAGGATTTGCAGCCTTGTCTGTCGACAAAGCAATCACTTTATCAACACTATTATTTATACAAGCTTTTATGACGTTTTGAGCTCCATTAATATTGGTTTTTATTGGCTCATCAGGGTTATACTCTGCAGCAGGTACTTGTTTTAATGCTGCAGCATGAATAACAGTATCAACATTTCTTGTTGCATATTCAGTTCTTTCATAATCCCTCACATCACCAAGAAAAAATCTCACTCTTTTATCTGTGAATTCTTGTTGCATATCAGATTGCTTTAATTCATCACGCGAATAGACAATTACTTTTTCTATTTTTTCATCTTTAAGTAAACTCTTAAGAAGATGTTTTCCTAAAGATCCTGTTCCGCCAGTTATTAATATATTTTTCATTGTTTTATTGTGAAGATTCAATACTACATAAATATAATAGTTAGATGTTGGATAGATTAAAGCAGAAAATAATATATTCGAATTTAAGAGATAATATAATTTTCATTAGGTACATCATAAAAAAAAATCTTAAGAATAAATATTTATGGAAATATGAATTCAGAAAATTGGAGTCAAATGATAAGGTTCTTCTATTTTTTCCTTCTATGAGTATTGATAAGCCAAGTTTTCTTAATATAGGAGTGAGATCTTTTATAGAATCAGCAAAAATAAACAATATTCAGTGCGACCTAGTCTTGTGTAACTCTGGATTAGAAATCTGTCATCTAGGTGGAAGTCCTTTTAGCGCTTCAACAAAGATGCCCTGTAGAACATGTTACAAAGTCAATAAGTCACTATTCTCAGACTTAAAAATTATTGAATTTTCTAATTTTAAGTTAAATCACTTAGGAAACCTCTCAGATCTAGATTTTGATGAATTACAAAATTTTGAATACAAGGGATATAAATTGGGGGAATTGGTCACAACCTCCATTGTTTGGATTATAAGAAATGCAAAAATAAATAAAGAACATAGGGACTATTACTTAAAATTTATAAATTCTGGAATAAATTTTATTAATTATTTAGAAAATTTAGATATAGAAAGTTACTCTTCTGTACTTGTATTTAACGGCATAATTTTTCCAGAAAATATACTCTTTGAATATTGCAAAAAAAATAATATTAATGTTGCTACTTTTGAAAGTGGTTTTAATTTAAATAACTTTCCAGCAATTGAGTTTAATTATGAGACTACATCAAATCATAATTTTGAATTCAATAATTATAAACTTGATGACAAGGAACTTGATTTGATTAATCGTCGAATAAGTTTAAATAGATCCCTCCAAACAGTGTCAAAACAAATAGTTATTTATGGGAATGTCTCATGGGATACTTCTCAATTCTCATCACATACATTATTTGACTCAATGTTTGATTGGTTAGATTTTCTTACTCCGATTTTAAAAGACTTTCCTGATTATAACTTTATTTACAAAACTCACCCCGGTGAAAATCGACCAATTAAAAAAACATGGTTTGGGCTAAATGAATGGTACGAGTTAAATAACTTTAATGATTATTCAAATTTTAAGGTTATAAAATCTACAGAAAATATTGACACATACGAAACAATTAAGCAGTCTTGCTTGTCATTAGTCTACAACTCAACAGTCGGACTCGAATCTGTAATGTTAGGTGTGAAATCTTTAGCTGCTGCAAAAACCCACTATACAGATAAAGGTTTTGTAAGTTATTTTGATAATAAAGACGATTATGAAAAATACTTAAGAACAATGCTCGAATTAGGTGATTTTAAAGTAAAGGAAGAGAGCATTAATCAAGCGCAAAGTTATTATTTTCAATTATTTAACAATATTGCTTTTGACCTAAGTAATCTTGGGTTAAAAATTTCTGAAAATGAATTCACTTTCAACTCAAATCTTGATTTAAGCTCTTATTTTTATGAACAAGAAATGAAAAATTTACCCAAAAACTTTAAGCAAAGAAAGCCCTTAAGTAGAATCTTCAATACTGGATGAATATAGTTGATTAACTTTAAACTCTAAAGCATCTGTTAGGGTTTTGTAATATTGTGTCTCTTTACTTGGAAAAATATTAGGACCTGGATATGTTTGATTAATAATAGTAGCTAGTACTCTATCAAGACCTTTGTGGTTTTTAAAGCCTCCGTTATTATTTTGCATCTCTAATAATTGGGCGGACAAACTTTTCTCATCTTGAAATTTATATACCCCATCAAGTTCTCTGTAATATCCCCTTCCCAAAACCAATATATTCTTACCATGAATCATTGCCTCTAGCCCTGAGGTGGAATTAACGGTTATAAGGCCCTCGCACTTTTCTATTAGTTTATATAAATTAATATTTGGATTTACAAAATGGACATTTTGAAATTCAGAAACTATATTTTGAATATCTTTTGTGGAAACCATTCCTGGGTTTACAGGATGTTCTTTTACAACTAAATGTGTATTTATTGGTAAATTCTTTGCAATCAACTTTATAGTATTGATATTATTTTTAAACTCCGGAGACCTAAATAAAAGCTGTTCATCATATGGTTGATTGAGCGGAAATAAAAAATATTCATTATTAAATTGTTCAAAGTTAATATATAAAGATTTATTTGATCGAGAATTTATGTATGACGTTAGTCTAAATTTTGAAACATTATCAATAGAAAGAAGGTACTTAATTATATTTTTAAGCAAACTAAAAAAAGATTCGGGGGTAAAGTTTTTTCTTATTTTATAAGCATCTACAGCTAAGTCATATTTTCCTGTTGTAATAGACTCTCTAAAAGTATTTATGTGTTTTTTAATTCCAGTTTCTTCCCAAACAAAATCATTTTCATTTCCGAGTTTTAAATTCCAAAAAGGGTCTGAACAAAACCAAATCCTTACTCCCTCATAACCTGGATTGATATAGTTGAAAGTTTGAATTTTATAAGCGGGTATGCCGAGCTCTAGTGACAGAAGAACTGGAATTGTCCATATTAAGTACGCTGCACCACCTGCAAGTACAAGGTCATATTTATTTGCAACGAGTATTTTCTTAATTTTCAATGTTAAAAGAATTTGATAGTTTATATCTAATTTCTTATTACTAAAAACATTTTTTGGATCAGCTTCATATATTTTTTTATTTAGCCAAAAAGAGTCATTAAGCATAGAGAAATATTCATTTTCATTTGGAATGTTCTCTTTAATATCTATTTCTTTTAGGGAAATGTTATTGTAAATTGTATTAATTTTCTCATAAGAAATTATGTCAATGTTTGCTTTAGGATATCTTGATAAAAAACTTTTAAAACAATCTTCTAAAGTAGCAGCGTATGATTCATCTCTAACAAACAAAGCAATTTTAAACATAATTTTTCTCACAATTTATATACAAATCTTTTTAATTAAAAGTCTAATTTATATATCCTAATAATGATGGTTCATAAAATTAATAATATAGCAGTAATGCAACCAACATTTTTACCTTGGCTTGGATATTTTGGATTGATGAGGTCTGTAAAATATTTCGTCTTTTTAGACGATGTTCAATTCACTAAACAGAGCTGGCAATCTAGGAATAAAATTAAAAATTTAAACGGAGATGAGCTTTGGCTATCACTTCCAATCAAGAAACATGATCTAAACACAAAGATTTGCGACATTGAAGTGCAGTATGAAAGTAGAGATTTACAAAAAATAATAAAGTCTTACCATTACTCATATTCAAAAACAAATAATTACCATGAAGTGCAAAAAATACTGTTAGAAAACTTTAGAAAAAAAAATTTAGCAGATATTAACATTTCAATAATAGAAGCCCTTCGAGATAGGTTGGGAATTAATATTGAGACAATTCGTAGTTCAGAATTAAATATCAAAGCGGACACAAAAGAAGACAGGCTTATAAAAATAATTAAAAATTTTAACTCAGAATCTTATTTGTCACCCCCAGGTTCTAAAGAGTACCTTGAATCTGATAATTCATTAAAAGCTTTTAGTGAAAATGATATTGAAATAAATTACTTTAAATTTAATCATCCTCAATATGAACAATTGGGTAAAAAGTTTATAAGTAACCTTAGTGCAGTGGATTGTATATCAAATATAGGGTTTTCTCGAACCGCAAAGCTAATCGAAGAAAGTATTTAAAACTTCAAATTTTCAATAACTGTATCTAAATAGTAAAGCCTATTTTTAGTATCAAATATTTTATAATCTAATTCAAAAAAATTGTCATCTATTTCATAGTCACTTATTTCAGAATTTAATGAAATAATATTTTTAAAGTCAAAAATTTTATAATCATTTATTTCGGCACCTTTTTTCAATATTCCTTGTTTTATCACTTCTTTAATAATTTTTTCAATTTTAAAATTTGGAGAGTCATACCCGTAGGGTATTTCAACTAATATAAAGGTTTTAAAGTCGACTATTTGATTACTATAAGTACCCATATTACTAGTTCTGTATGAAATATTTTCTACATCAAAGTCTTGTACATAATGTGTATCAGAAATATGATCTATCGAAACCTCAATAGCCACAAAATTAAAATTCGTATAGATTGCGTTATTAACTTTTGGTAGATTAAAAATATTAGAAATTTGTCCATAACCTAAAGTAGAGATAATGTGCTTACATTCAATGATTTGTCCATCTTCTGAAATAATCTCAAAGTTTTTTTTATTTTTTTTTATTTTTTTAATTTGAAAATTATTCTTAAATTCAAGATTTCTATTTTTTAAATAACTTTGAGCATTAATACCGAAACTTCTCAGATTTGTATTTGATGAATACATTGAAACTTGTTTACTACCCTGATTTCTAGAAGCTAGAGAACTGCACAAAATAGTTTCTAGATAATCATTTTTAGATTTTAATTGATTCGAAATCACATCATCTAAAACCCTTATTCTGTGTAGTAAAGGAAGTTTCATATAGTCATGTGATGAAATTTTATCAGCATGATGTCCAGTAATTTTTTTTTGGATAGTGCTTAAGTAGCTTCCTAGTGTTAATCCAAATTTATTAATTAAAACTCCCTCGAGACTTGGTTGGTGTTCAATTTCTTCTGGATTAAGATTTTCTAGCTCTTCTAAAACTTGGCTAAGTAACTCTTTTGAGTTGTATTCCGGAGATGCTATGTCATTTTTTAAAACTCCTGAATTGTAAGCTCCATAATTAATATTAAGTTCTGTTGCTTTTCCGACTAATTCATAAAATCTGAATAAATTACTATCACCATCTAAAAACCTACATCCAAAATCTAGATTGTAATTATTCCAACTAAACCCATTTGCCATACCACCAAGGTTTTTGCCAGAGTTGATTAAACAAGTATCAGCATCATCTAGTTTGTACATTGCATAGATTCCTGGAATTCCTCCACCGAGTACACAAGTGTCAAAAGTTTGTTTCATCAATGCTAGTTTAATAAATTTAATGATTAACGATGCTAGCCTGTATATTGTTATGAAATACGTTACTCTAAACAAAACAAGAGTAGGAAAAAATTACCCCACATATGTTATAGCGGAACTTTCAGGTAACCATGGAGGGGATTTAGAAAAAGCTTTAGAAATTATTAGAAAAGCAAAAGATGCTGGTACAAATGCAGTTAAATTACAAACATATACTGCAGATACCATAACTTTGAATTCAAATAAAGATGATTTTCTTATTCCCAGTAGCAATCCCTGGGAGAGTAATAATAGCCTTTATAACCTTTATAAAGAAGCCTATACTCCTTGGGAGTGGCACGAAGTATTATATAAAGAAGCTGAGAAATTGGAAATTGACATATTCTCATCTCCCTTTGATAAGACTGCAGTTGACTTACTTGAAGAATTAAATACAAAAATGTATAAAATTGCATCTCCAGAAATTTTTGATATTGGATTGATTGAATATGTTGCAAAAACTAAAAAGCCAGTAATACTTTCTACTGGTTTAGCCAATAAAAAAGATATTGAGTTAGCAATAAATACCCTAAAAGATGGGGGGTGTAAGGAAATTGTATTATTAAAGTGTACAACAGCCTATCCAGCTCCATTTAATGAAGTTAATTTAAAGACAATGGTCGATTATGAGAATGAATTTAATGTTGTTAGTGGCCTGTCAGACCATACTTTGGGTACAGAAGTTCCTTTAGCAGCAGCGACACTAGGAGCAGCTGTTATTGAAAAACATTTTGTAATTAAAGGTGACGATACTGTTGATAGTTTTTTCTCATTAGATGCGGAATCGTTTAAAGATATGATAATAAAAATACGAAACATTGAAAAATCATTAGGTGTAGTTGACTACAGTGTTTCTAAAGAAGCTGAAAAAAACATATGGGCAAAACGATCTTTATACTTTTATAAAGATGTAAAAAAGAATGAAAAAATATTGAATAGTTATAAATCAGTTAGGCCTGGCTATGGACTACATCCAAAATATTTTGATAAGATTAAAGATTACATAGCTGCAAAAGATATAGAAGCAGGTGACAGGGTAGACTGGGATAGTATAAAAAAAGACATTTGATGAAAATTCTATTTTTCTGTTCAGCTAATGTAACTTCAGGAATTGGTCACTTGATTAGGTGCCATAATATTGCAGAATTTCTTAGAAAAAATAAATCACTCCTAGTTGATATAAGCGGAAATATTGATTCTCAGTTTATAAAATCAAAAGGTTATAACAATATAAAAATTGAAAGTACTGTGTTTTATGAAGATTATGATGTCATTATCTTTGATAGCTATAGTAAAGAAGATTATGAAATAGTAAAAAATTTAAATTTAAAAAAAATTGCAATAGACGACCTAGAAATATTCGATTATCAAGACTGGGATTTAGTTATAAACTTTAGGTTTAAAAGCAATTATAAAAACTACAAAGCAAAAAAAATTATAACCGGTCTAAATTTTTTTCCCGTAAATTCATTTTTTACAAATTTAAGAAAAAGACACAGGGGTACAAAAAAAATTAAAAATTTGTTTTTTTATTTTGGCGAAACAAAAAATGTTGAAATTACGAAAAAAACATTAGATACTATTGGTAAATATTCTGATGAATATAACTTTTATATCAAGTCAACTTACAACAGCCCATTATTTACTAAGATAAATAATGAAAATTATCATAATTTATTCTCTAAATCTGAAATGATTATTCATGGTGGAGGTCTTACGAAATATGAAAGTGCCTATTCAAAAAAATTTAATATTGCTTTTTCATTAACAAGTTTACAAAAAGAAGACACTGAAATACTAGCAAAATTTGACTTGGTAAAAGACATGGGTACTTTTACTAATTTTGAAACTGTTTTATTATCAAGTCTCGATTATCTTAATAAAAGTAATATCTTTGAAGATATTTTAAGATTTGAAGATAGTAGCTCAAATTACTTTTCCGATCGTAGTCTTGAAAATATTGCAGAAGAAATTAGTAAAGTTATATATTAAGGAAAAGTAATTATGAAAAGCCCAGTTATAAAGTATCTTTCAAAGATATTAGACAATGAGTATATATTAGAAACATCTTCAGGTACTGCTGCTTTAATAGCATCTTTAAAGCTTGGGGATTTTGAAGAAGGTAAAGAGGTAATAATTCCATCAGTAGTGTGTCCAGCTGTGCTGTCGTCTGTAAAACTATCAGGTTTGAAACCTGTATTTGCTGACATGGAAATTAAACACTTCAACATGGATATTCAAAATGTTACTGAATTAATTAATGAAAACACAGTGTGTATAATCGGTGTGCATTGTTTCGGTATAGCTTCTGAAATATTAGCTTTAGAAAACATATGTAAGAAAAACAACATAATGTTAATTGAGGATTGTTGCTTATCATTTGGCAATTCGTTTGAAAATCGTAAAATTGGAACGTTTGGAGATGCTTCCGTATTTAGCTTTGGTTATGATAAATTAATAACTGGCGCCGGAGGGGCTCTAGCACTCAAAAGTAAAGAAGATTTTTTAAAAGTATCTAAATTTCTACATGAAAATAAAATTTTTCAACCTACTACATACAGCCATAAAAATATAGAATATCAATTTAAAAATTTGGACTCTAACTTAAATACCAGACGTAATAATGCTATTAAATTTTCTAACCTTCTGGATGAAGATAAAGTAATTAAACCAGCATTCAGAGAGTTTGATATTTATTGGAGGTATCCATGTTTAGTTTTAGATGATAGATTAACTTTAATTAAATTAGGCCTCGATAATAAAACAATAATAACTTCTCATTACCCTGCACTATCTAAATACCAATTTAATTCGAATCTTGAAGTAGCAGAATTATTTGACTCTAAGATAATTAATTTATTTGTGAATGAATCTGCCACTGATAATTATATAGAAAAAGTAGTAGAGTTAATAAATAATGGATGAGAAAATTAAATCACTTTATCAAGGACTTTATGACAAATTTGGAATATCTCCAGAGTCTGTAAAAGCAAGAGACAAACATCAGCAAGAAGAAAGGTTTTCTAATTTAATATCTCTAACAGAAATTAAAGAAAGCGATTCAGTTTTAGATATAGGGTGTGGTTCTGCTGAACTATTAAAGTATTTAAGGGGAAAGGGTTTCAAAGGTGAGTACTATGGGATTGATTTTATTTCTGATTTTGTTAATCATGCTAAAAAAGAATTTAATAACGATTCAAAAGCATTTTTTGATGAAAAAAATATCTTAGTCGATGATTTTGAAAATAAATTTGATTGGGTAGTTTTATCTGGAGTATTTAATGACAAAAGGGGAAATTCAGAAGAGTATTTTTATAAAACTATAAATAAGATGTATGAGGTTTGTAATAAAGGTATAGTTTTTAATTCACTTTCTAAATATGTTGATTATGAAGACAAACTTTTGTATTATACATATCCAGATTTAACTCTCAAATATTGTATTGAGAACTTATCTAAATACACAATTATCAATACTAATTACCAATTAAAAAAAGATACTATTCCATTTGAGTACTCTATCTGCGTATTTAATAAGTGAAACCTCTATTTATTATCCAAGCAAGAATGTCTTCTAGTAGGTTACCTGGTAAGGTTTTAAAAGAAATAAATAGTAAATCTTTAGTTCAAAGGATTATTGAATCTACAAAAGCGTCGTCATACTCATCAAAAATTTATATTGCAACGTCGACAGATAAAACTGATGATGTACTCGCTGAACACTTAGAGCACCAAGATGTATCAATTTACAGAGGCTCTCTTGAAAATGTATTTTCAAGATTTTATGAAATTACAAATAAAGAACAAAGTAATTTTGATTCGGTTGTGAGGTTAACTGCTGATTGCCCACTGTTAGATCCAAAAGTCATTGATTTAATAATTGAAAACCATTATGAGGACATAAACCATGACTATACCTCAAATGGTCTTTCGGGTTCTTTTCCTTTGGGACAAGGGGTGGAAGTTATTGAAATAAATAAATTTCTAGATTTAAAAAATAAGAGACTCTCTAATGAAGATCTAGAACATGTGACAAGATTTATATGGAAGAGACCCAGCATATATAATTGTAATTCCATAGAATATAATCATCCTATATATCCAAACTGCTCTCACTTTAGGCTTACAGTTGATGAAATTGAAGATTTTAAGCTAATTGAAAAAATAATCAAAAAAATGTCCTACGATAAAAAGACACTTTCTTTAGATGATATTGTAAATTTTTTATATGAAAATCCTAAGTTGGTAGATATAAACAAACACATCAAACAAAAAGAGGCCTGAATCATCTTTATTATAATCCTGAAAATTATCTTTTTATATATGACAAATAGGTTATGTTTTATTTCGCATTAGTAAATCGTATTGTGAAAAATAGTACATAGGTATAAGTATATGTATTACCGTTCTTTGACAAGCTGATGACTTTTTATAGTCTCTACAAATTGATTCATTGTTCGTATGAGTGCCAAAAAAATTATCAAGAAAGTAATAAATTTGATCAGTAATAAAATTATCTAATCCGCTGAATAACTGTGGTGTTTGTACAAGTGCAAATAATAACCAAATAAAAAGCATCGATAGAGTTATTACATTATAAAAATCTTTTAATATGTTATAAAATATTACAACCACAAAAATCAAAGGGGTAATACTCCAAATACCACTTGGGTTAAACATATTAAATATAGTCATATGCTCCCCAATAAGATATAAAAACAAACCAACCAACAGAACAAAAATTATTTGTAAAGTTCTATAAATATAAATATTGTCTAACTTATAAATCAGTATGTAATAAATTACAAAAAACACAAATTGATAAATCAATATTGATATAAATGACTCGGGAACTTGGCCTATTCCTCGTGTATTGGTACTGGCATTACTGAATATTTCAATCCAGGTAATGGACAGGATTATATTACTTATAATAATATTTTTAAAGATTATTCGATTCTTATGTAATTTGTCTTTGCTAAAAAAGAAAGAAAATAATAAGAACAACAATAAGGCCTCATAGCGCAATATAAAGAACACTGACAACGCAATAACATAAGCAATTGAATTAAATTCATTGTTTTGAGATTGATGGAGCAAAATAAAAGTTAATAATATTCCAAATAAAAAATGTACATTTAAATAAAAAAAATGAAAAATTAATACTGGGCTAAATAATAATATAAATCTAAATATTGTGCTAAAAATATCATTTTGTAAGTAAAATTTATTCATCTTTAAGTAGCTGTGAATTGAGATAAGGCCCAGTGTGTTTACTAAACCCGGTACAATCGCCACATAGTTAATGTTTATAATATCAAAATATCGACTGATGATAATCAGGGGAATAGATCTAAAATCTAATAATAAAGAAAATTGTTTATTTTTAAAATCAAGACCTTCCGTAAGAAAATATGCAATAGAGTCATTGGTCGAAGTATTTAATTCAAAAAAGTTAACAATGAAAAATAATGTTGAAACTATTACAAATAGCTGTAAGTATTGTTTTAATATAGAACTTTTAAATCTTGTTAATAAAAAAATTGTAAGAAAAATATACAAATAATACTGGAAATTTAATAAAGCATTATTAAATATTAAATACGAAGACCAGCTGATAAAAATAAGTGCTAAAAGTCCTGAAAAGCTATGTTCTAATCCAAATTTTATTTCTTTTTTAGTAGGTATTTTTGTTAAATTAGCTAGTAAAAAGCCGAGGCTATAGATTGAAAAAGTCTTTAAAAGGATTGTAAATAACTCAATTATCATAATTCAGAATGTAAAGGGTGCTCGTATTTTTAGAATATATAGCAACAAGTGTCTCGGATTTATCTACATTTTCAACAATAATTTTTAGAAAATCTGTATTTAGTGGCTTTCTTGAGTTATACCTTTGTTCGTAATTTGGTTGTGAATAGAATGTCTCTAAATAGTACTCTTGAAAAGTTGTGACTTTTTCAATATCAATATTTTGATTATTAAATTCATCAATATAAATCAAATTTGCGTTTGATATCCCACTTATTTTTTCTTCATCAAGGTATCCATTGTGATAAATAGTTTTATTCTCTAAAACTTCTTTCAAATCCCTATAGGGTTGAATTGTTTCAATATAGTTAGATTTTGAGAGTTCAAGGCCTTTATTAAAGTTATCTAAACCAAATGTAATTATGAATAGAAAAGCTACAAAAATTAAAGCTGCGGAATTTTTATTTATTACTTTATAAAATACAATACTTAATGTTCCTGAAAAAACTATTGGAACCCAAAAAGCTTTAATTATGTAAATTAGTTTATAGTCTTGAGTCTCTTCTACTATTAAATTGATTTTAGTAACCTGGTTTATGTTTTCATTCTGATCGTAATTAGAACCTACAACTTTGTTTTTGCAATTATCGAGCTCTCCCTCAAATTCAATAATTTGATCAATATATGGACTTGCATTAAAGAAAATTTGCTTATATCTAATAAATAAAATACTTTCACCCACACTATGTGGACAGTTGCCGTTAAAAGTCAATAAACTATCGGATGATAAGTAAGTGTTGTTATTTTGAAATTTTGATTCTATAAAGCTAATTGTAAAAAATATACAAAATAAAATAATTAAAACCTCGAATAGATATTTTCTAAATAATTTCATAGTTAATTATTGCATACAAGGATTGATGAACTGATAAAAGTTTTAATAGTTGTTGGTGGCCAGAGGCAGAATCGAACTGCCGACCCCTTGTTTTTCAGATAAGGGCAAACCTTGTGAACTTGTATCAGTTTAGCTTATTCTATTTGATTATACGCTCGTTATAGAGAGGCTCTCTGTCGCAGTTAGCGTAGAATAAAACACTATTCAATAGTGAG